>Ga0272448_1002898_pt1 | contig 20977 bp, 16 predicted proteins | sample YNPCB0191_FD_202220 | JGI IMG/M metagenome (GOLD analysis project Ga0272448, IMG submission 202220) | Hot spring sediment microbial communities from Yellowstone National Park, WY, United States - YNP-CB-019-1 | ecosystem: Environmental > Aquatic > Thermal springs > Hot (42-90C) > Sediment... | reverse complement strand
CCAACTTCGCCGGGCCGTTCGTGCAGGATATACGCTACTTCGAGCAGTTCCTGGTCTATCCTCACCAGTTGGAGGCAGTCAAGACCTGGTCACAGCCGACGCACGAGAAGCAGATGCCGCCCGTCACACCGACGCAGGAGGAGTCCAAGCAGTTCGCCAAGATCATGACCGACGTGAGCACCCTCTTCGAAGAAGCATTCGCTAAAACGTTGACCGGACAATCGCCGGTTTCGGATTGGGATAAGACAGTCGAGCAGTTCAAGAAACTGGGCATCGAGGATGCCATCAAGATTCAGCAGGCTGCTCTCGACCGTTACAACAAGCGATAGAAGAGCTACCAACCTCCCGGAGGCTGTGAACCCTCCGGGAGGTTGGCCGAGGCAACGTTGGCAGTCTAGTGGCAACAGATGGAGCAGGGTCATGGCAGTAGCAGAAACAGAGGCAACTACCCGTATGGCGGAGGTATCAGAAGGCACGGTCGCCGCTTTCGTACACCGCGTCGTTAAGGACTTCGCCCGCAATAAGTACATCTACCTCATGTTGGTGCCGGTCGTTGGCTACTATCTGCTCTTCTATTACGGCCCCATGTATGGTGCTCAAATTGCCTTCAAGGACTTCGATCCGGCCCTGGGCATCCTCAAGAGCCCATGGGTTGGCTGGGAGAACTTCAAGCAATTCTTCACGGGGCCCTACTTTACGCGCCTGGTGCGCAACACGGTCAGCATCAATGTCCTCGATCTGGTGCTGGGCTTTCCTGCGCCCATCATCCTGGCCCTGGCCATCAACGAAATCCGGCTCACCTACTTCAAGCGCACCGTCCAGACTATTTCCTACCTGCCACACTTCATCTCCCTGGTCGTCGTTGTGGGCATGTTGATTGACTTCCTCAACAGAGACGGATTGATCAACGCCGCTTTAGCCCCCCTTGGCATTCAGCCGGTGGCCTGGCTACAGCAACCGAAATATTTCCAGATGATTTACGTCCTCTCCGGTATCTGGCAGAACGTCGGCTGGGGATCTATCATCTATCTGGCAGCCATCACCAACATTGACCCGACACTCTATGAAGCAGCCCAGGTTGATGGTGCCGGTCGTTTGCGCCAGATGATAAGCATCACGCTGCCCGGCATTGCCCCCACCATTATCATCTTACTTATCCTGCGCCTGGGGCAGATGATGACCGTTGGTTATGAGAAGATCATCCTGATGTACAATCCACTCACCTACTCGACAGCAGATGTCATCTCCACATATGTCTACCGTGTGGGCATCTTGCAGGCGAACTACAGCTTCAGCGCGGCAGCAGGGTTGTTTAATTCGGTCATCAACTTTAGCCTGCTCATCCTTGCCAATCAAATGAGCAGACGCTACAGCGAAACCAGCCTTTGGTAAGGAACGGGAACATGTGGCGCAAACAGTCCGCTTCTGATCTCATCTTTGAGGCAATCCTGACCGCTTTCATGGTGGTGTTGATCATCATCACCCTCTATCCACTTCTCTATGTCGCCTTTGCTTCCATCAGCGACGCCGGCCGTCTGGCGCAACACCGAGGACTTCTCTTCCGACCGGATGGCTTCAGCCTTGCTGCCTACAAGCTGGTCTTCCGCAACCCGATGATTGCTGTCGGCTATCGTAACACGCTGTTCTATGTCACCGCCGGAACAACGATCAACCTGGTCATGACAACATTGGGCGCCTATGCTCTCTCGCGCCGGAACGTGATGTGGAAGAACCCGATCATGTTCCTGATCGTCTTCACCATGTTCTTCAGCGGCGGCTTGATTCCCACGTTCCTATTGGTGGGCGTCACCTTGAACATGATGGATAAGCCGTGGGCGCTGATTATTCCGCCGGCCATCAATACCTGGAATCTGCTGATCATGAAGACCGGTTTTGAAGGCGTGCCGGTGGCGCTCGAGGAGTCGGCCCGCATGGATGGGGCCAACGATTTTCGCATTCTGTGGAACATCGTTATTCCTCTATCGCTGCCTGTCGTTGCGGTCATGATTCTGTTCTATGCCGTCTACCACTGGAATGCCTTCTTCAATGCCATGATCTATCTGCGTACGCGCGATCTGTGGCCGTTACAGTTGGTGCTGCGCGACATTCTGATTGCAAATACACAGGGCGAAATGACAGCCGGCTCGTATTCAGGGGGTGACGTAGAGCCGATCGGTGAGACGATCAAGTACGCAACCATCATGGTTGCCACCGTGCCCATTCTGACTGTCTACCCCTTCCTGCAGCGCTATTTCGTCAAAGGCGTGATGATCGGTGCGATCAAGGAATAGGCATTGAGATGCGCTACCCTTGTCACAAAGCCGGCCGGTGGTGAACAACACCACCGGCTATTTGTTGCTATCGGTGGTTGGACACATCTTTGCGGGCGGTTACCTGCCTTGTGCCGGACAGGCACAGGGGTTACCCAACCCTGCGGGAGGATCATTAACCTGCCGACGACGGTCGGCATTGCGTCATCGTAGGCGCGACTTCGGTTGCTTGACTCAGATGTGTCCGATCACCAGGTTGGTACCCTTGACAACCCTGCCTCACTCTGCTATCGTTGCCCTGCCGAGGCAAGCGGTCTCTGCACGTCAAGGCATCTGCCATAGGCACGTAGCCCTGGTCACATGACATCATACCACTACCTGGGATATTGACCATCATGGAGTAACCCGATGCTCACCCTCCACGTCGTCGGCGATAGCATATCAATGCACTATGGGCCGTTCCTGGAACGCTATTTGTCCGGCCTCCTGGCGTATTCGCGCAAAGAAGGCATACCCGGTGACCCACAGGAACCCAACGGAGCCAACGGTGGCGATTCCTCTCTTGTTCTGCGCTACCTGACCGCCTGCCAGCAACGCGGCTGGCATTGGAACTGGATGCTGCTCAATTGCGGGCTCCATGACATCAAGACGGATCCACTGACAGGGATGAAGCAAATATCTCCTGAGACATACCGGCGAAATCTAGGTGCCATTGTGGCATTGGCGCGCTCACTGGCAGAGCACATCGTCTGGGTGCGTACAACGCCGGTCGTGGATGCCATTCACAACACGCGGCAACAGCAGTTTCACCGCTTTGCCGCTGACGTGGATCACTACAACGCTATCGCCGACAGGATCATGGCAGCGCAGCGCATCCCTACCATTGACCTGTTCGGCTTCACACAGACGCTTGGCGATGATCTCTATGTTGATCACGTCCACTTCGCGGAGCAGGTGCAACAATTGCAGGCCGCTTACATCGCCGGCTTTCTTGCCGCATCACTACAAGTGCAGAGATAGGAGGAGGACATGTTTGGATTTCGTCAAGATGGCAACAAACTGATCTGGGAATTGAACCACGAGACGCTATGTATCGAGCCCTGGGGCAAAGACAGTCTGCGCGTGCGAGCAACCAAGAATGCTGCAATCAACGACACGACATGGGCGCTCCTCAACCCGCCACCGCTGACCGCCCAGATCAACATCGCTGAGCAGGCCACCATCCGTAATGGCAGGATTGTTGGCGAGGTCAACAGCAACGGGGTCATCCGCTTCGTGGATGGTGAAACCGGGCAGGTGCTGCTGCAAGAGGTGTACCGTGCTGCACCGATTATCATGCCCAATCGCCTCTACAGGGGCCTGGACGGTAACGTCTATCACATCGAGGTGCGCTTCGAGCCGCAGCGTGGTGAGCGCTTCTATGGCATGGGGCAGCATCAGCACGGTCTGCTCAATCAAAAGGGCGCGGTCATCGAGTTGATGCAGCGCAATACCGAAGTGGCCATCCCCTTCCTTCTGTCCAGTCGCGGCTATGGCTTCCTGTGGAACAATCCGGCCATCGGACGCGCCGAGCTCGGGACGAGTGGTACGCGCTGGGTGGCCGAGGCATCGCAACAGATTGACTACTGGATCACCGCCGGCCAGAGCTACGCCGAGATCCTGGAGCACTACGCCGACGCGACCGGCCATGCACCGATGCTGCCCGAATGGGCAGCCGGCTTCTGGCAATGTCGCCTGCGCTACAAAACCCAGGATGAGCTGCTGGCCGTGGCCCGCGAGTACAAGCGCCGCGGTCTACCGCTTTCTGTTATTGTCGTGGACTACTTCCACTGGAAAATGATGGGCGACTGGGACTGGGACCGCGATTGCTGGCCAGATCCGGCGGCCATGGTGCGCGAGTTGAAAGAGATGGGCGTCGAGCTGATGGTCTCGGTATGGCCAACCGTCAATATCAACAGTGCAAACTACGGGGAGATGGATCGGCGCGGCCTGCTCGTGCGCAGCGAGCGTGGCACCAGCGCCAAGCCGGTGGTGGACACCTTCCCCAACGGCATCACGTCCTACTGGTTCTACGACCCTACCAATCCGGAAGCCCGCCGCTTTATTTGGGAAAAGGTGCGCGATCACTACTACAAGCTGGGCGTGCGCGTCTTCTGGCTTGACGCCTGCGAGCCAGAGATACGACCACTGGATCACGATAACCTGCGCTATCACATCGGCCAGGGACTGGAGGTCGGTTGCCTGTACCCGATGGTCAACGCCCAGGCGTTCTACGAGGGAATGCGGGAAGAGGGCGAGACGGAGATCATCAATCTGTGTCGGTCGGCATGGGCCGGCAGCCAACGCTACGCTGCCGCCCTGTGGTCGGGTGATATTCTGTCCACGTTCGAGTCGCTGCAGGCTCAGGTGCGGGCGGGGCTGAACGCCGGGCTGAGCGGCATTCCCTGGTGGACGACGGACATCGGTGGCTTCAACGGCGGCGATATTCGCACACCCTACTTCCGCGAACTGATCGTGCGTTGGTTCCAATACGGCGTTTTCTGCCCGCTCTTCCGCCTTCACGGCAATCGCCTACCAAACCTCGGGCCGCAATACGGCTCGCCCAATGAAGTGTGGTCGTTCGGCGACGAGGCCTACGCCATCATCAAAGAGCTGCTCTTCCTGCGTGAACGGCTGCGGCCCTACATCATGGAGTTGATGCGCCAGGCCCACGAGAAGGGCACGCCGCCGATGCGCCCGCTCTTCTTCGACTTCCCCGATGACCCGGTGTGCACCGACATTGACGACGAGTTCATGTTCGGCCCCGACCTATTAGTAGCGCCGGTCCTGGAACAAGGGGCGCGCCAACGCCGGGTGTATTTGCCCGCCAATGTCACCTGGACAGATGCATGGAGCGGGACGGCTTACTACGGCGGCACGGAGATTGACGCCGATGCGCCGCTAGAGCGGATTCCCTTGTATCTGCGGGGCGACGCCAGGCTGCCGATCCTGCCGTAAATGCAGTCATGCAGCCACGGTAACTGTTCACGTTTACCCTGGAAGCAGGTGCATCGGCATGCCTATACCCTCCCACAGGTTACCCAAACCTGCGGGAGGGTCAAATTGCCCCGCCCACGGGGGTGGGTCAGGGTGGGAGCATTTCAGCAAAAGTCGTGTTACCCCAACGGTGAACAGTTACCAGCACGCTGCGCTTGACGGATGATATAAGGAATGAGATAATGTTATGTGGGAGGAACGGACATGGCCGAAGCCACAACGGTGCTGGCAGGAGACATCGGCGGCACAAAAACAGTCCTGTGCCTGGTCTCCCTTGAGCACGGCCCGCGTGATCCTCTGCTGCTCCAGACATTTGCCAGTGGCAACTATTCATCACTCGAAGCCATTGTGCGAGAGTTTTTGGCCGGCCGGAGGGCAAACGTCGTCTACGCCTGCTTCGGCGTCGCCGGGCCGGTGGTGAATAATCGCGCCCAGATCACCAATCTGCCATGGATTGTAGACGGTCATACCCTCAGCTGGGAGCTGGGGGGCGCTCCCGTCTGCTTGCTGAATGATCTGCAAGCGATCGCCGAAGCCATCCCGATTCTGGAGCCGGGCGACCTTGAAACACTGAATGTCGGCAGGCCTGAAGAGCATGGCGCACTGGCGGTCGTCGCGCCGGGTACTGGGTTGGGTGAAGGATTCCTGGTGTGGACCGGCGACCGCTACACAGCTTTTCCGTCGGAGGGTGGACATAGCGACTTTGCGCCGATGACTCCCACAGAGCTTGATCTGCTCCGCTATCTCTTGTCGCGCTACGACCACGTGAGCTATGAGCGCGTCTGCTCGGGCAAAGGGCTGCCCAACATCTATGCATTCTTGAGAGACACAGGCCGGGCCGGCGAGCCCGTCTGGCTGCAACAAAAGCTCGCGGCAGCGGAGGATCAAACGCCGATCATTGTGCAGGCTGCCATGAACAACGAAGCCGACATCTGCACTGCCACCCTTGACCTCTTTGTCTCTATTCTCGGCGGTGAAGCCGGCAACATGGCGTTGAAGGTCCTGGCGACCGGCGGTGTCTACATCGGTGGGGGCATACCCACCCACATTGTACCCAAGTTGAAGCAGCCTCTGTTCATGGAGGCGTTTACGAACAAGGGGCGGCTCAGCGGTCTGCTGAAGAAGATACCGGTGCATGTGATTCTCACGCCACAGGCAGCCATCATCGGCGCAGCACGATATGGCCTGATGGCGCAAGAGCACGTGTGACCATAAGGAGACACCTGTGACATACAGCGATCTCGATCAACACTGCATCAACACTATTCGCTTTCTGGCTGTAGACGGCGTGCAAAAGGCCAGATCTGGTCATCCTGGCACGCCGATGGGGGCAACAACCATCGTCTACGTGCTGTGGGATCGCTTTCTGAAGCATAATCCGGCCAACCCAACATGGCTGAACCGCGATCGCTTCATCCTATCGGCTGGTCATGCCTCGATGCTCCTCTATGCTCTGCTCTATTTGACCGGCTATGACCTCTCCCTCGATGACCTGAAGAGCTTTCGCCAATGGGGGAGCAAAACGCCCGGCCACCCTGAATACGGCCTGACTCCCGGCGTCGAGGTAACATCGGGTCCACTGGGGCAGGGCTTTGCCAATGGTGTGGGCATGGCGGTGGCCGAGCGCTGGCTGGCCGAGCACTTCAAGAGCGGTAACGGGATCATTGACCACTATACCTATGCTCTCGTCTCGGATGGCGACTTACAGGAAGGGGTCTCATCCGAGGCGGCATCGCTGGCCGGAACGTGGAAGTTGGGCAAGCTCATCTACCTGTATGATAGCAACGGCATCCAGATCGAAGGGAGTACCAAGATTGCCTTCACCGAAGACGTGGCTACACGCTTCACTGCCTACGGCTGGCATGTGGTCGGCCCAATTGATGGTCACGATCCCGATGCGGTTGAAGCGGCCATTCGCGCCGGGCAGGCTGAAACCGAGCGTCCAACACTGATCATTTGCCACACGCATATCGGCTATGGTGCACCGACCAAGCAGGATACGGCAAGTGCTCACGGTGAACCACTTGGCGAGGAGGAAGTACGCGCCGCCAAGCTGGCTCTGGGCTGGCCAGTGGAGCCGACCTTCTACGTCCCAGATGACGTATTGGCGCACATGAGGAAAGCGCTCCAGCGCGGGCAGGCTGCGGAAGAGGCCTGGCAACAGCGTATGCAGGCATGGCAGAGGGAACACCCTGCCGACGCCTTGGCCTTCCGGCAGGCGATGAGCGGCGAGCTGCCGGCCGGCTGGGATAGCGGCCTGACCGATTTATTCAAGGCAGGCGACAAGCCGGTTGCCACGCGCGAGGCGTCGGGCAGGGTTCTTAACCTGTTGGCGCAGCGTCTGCCCACACTCATGGGCGGAGCGGCTGATCTGTCACCATCAACACGCACAAGCCTCAAGGGGTATGGTGACTTCGGAGCCGAAGATCACGGTGGGCGCAACATGCACTTTGGCGTTCGTGAACACGCCATGGGCAGCATTGCCAACGGTATGGCATTGCACGGGGGCCTGATACCCTATGTATCAACGTTCCTCGTCTTCTCCGACTACATGCGGCCTCCCATGCGCCTGGCGGCGATCATGGAGCAGCCGGTTATCTACGTGTTCAGCCACGACTCGGTCGGTGTCGGTGAGGATGGGCCAACCCATCAACCCGTCGAGCAGGTTATGGCGTTGCGGGCAATTCCCCATCTCACGTTGATCCGTCCGGCCGATGCCACCGAGACGGTCGAGGCCTGGCGCGCTGCCTTGTTGGATCGGCGTGGGCCGACGGCGCTCATCCTCACGCGTCAAAATCTACCTGTGTTGGATCGCACCACCCTGGCGCCGGCCGATGGTGTTCAGCGGGGCGGTTACATCTTGTGGCAATCTGGCGATGATCTCGAAGTGATCCTGATTGCCACCGGCTCAGAGGTTCATATCGCGCTGGAAGCGGGTAAATTACTGGCCGCCGAGAACATTACGGCACGAGTTGTTTCGCTGCCGAGTTGGGAGATATTCGACAGGCAGCCCGATGAGTATCGCCGCCACGTGCTGCCTCCCCGCGTGCGCGCTCGGGTAGCAGTGGAAGCCGGGCGGCGCCTGGGATGGGAGCACTACGTCGGGCTCGATGGCGCGGTGGTCGGCATTGACCGCTTCGGAGTGTCGGCACCATACGCCACCATCTATGAGCAGTTTGGCCTGACCGCAAAAAACGTCGCAGAGCAAGCCAGGAAGCTGTTGAGGTAAAAGCCAGGTAGCGAGGGATCCTCACTACAGGCCTTTTTCCTGGAGTGCAGGCTTTATAGTCGAATGAGGTGAAAGATGTCAAATCCATTGAAAGAGCTACAAAAGTATGGCCAGTCGGTGTGGTATGACTACATTCGCCGTGATATGCTCACATCGGGCGAGTTTCAGCGCCTGATCAACGACGGCATCACGGGAGTAACATCAAACCCGTCCATCTTCGAAAAGGCCATCACCACTAGCACCGAATACGATGATGCATTGCACGCATTGGCACACAAGACCGGCGATGTTCATGCCCTCTATGAGGCGCTTGCCCTGCAAGACATTGCCGATGCTGCCGACCTGCTGCGCCCGATCTATGATCAGACCGCCGGTCGCGATGGCTATGTTAGCATCGAAGTTCGCCCTTCGCTGGCCCACGATACCGAAGGCACGATTGCCGAGGCACGCCGCCTTTTTGCTACACTGGCTCGCCCCAACATCCTGATCAAGGTGCCGGCGACGCCAGAAGGCATCCCGGCCATCGAGCGATTGATCGGCGAGGGGGTCAATGTCAACGTTACATTGATTTTTGCCATCTCCATGTATGAAACAGTCGTCAATGCCTACCTTGCCGGACTGGAACGACGAGCCGCCGACGGCCATGATCTGAGTTCAATCGCTTCCGTCGCCTCATTCTTCGTCAGTCGTGTGGATACGATCGTTGACCAGCAATTGGAAGAGCTGATTCGCTCGGGGCGCAGCGACCTGCAGCCGCTGCTCGGCAAAGCGGCCATTGCCAATGCCAAGCTGGCCTACGTCCGCTTCAAGGAGCTCTTCGCTGCCCCCCGCTTTGCCTCATTGCGCGCCAGAGGAGCACGCGTGCAACGGCCATTGTGGGCCAGCACCAGCACCAAGAACCCCAAGTATCGCGACGTGATGTATGTCGAAGAGCTGATCGGCCCCGACACGGTCAACACCATTCCACCGGCGACGTTGAGCGCCTTCAGGGATCACGGGCGGGTGGCGCCGACGCTGGAAGCAGGGGTCGAAGAAGCGGACGAAACGCTGAAGCAACTGGCAGCAGCCGGCATCAATTATGGCGCGGTGACACAAAAGCTTCTGGACGACGGTGTCAAAGCCTTCGCCGATTCCTTCGATCAACTGCTAGCAAACCTGGAGAACAGACGCGCCAGGTTGCTGGCCGAGGCAAGAGGAGTTACCCGTGCAGGCATTTGATAGCGTCATCGCCGCGGCGTTAGCCGACGTACGACGCCAGAACATCGTCTCGCGCATCTGGGCGAAGGACTTCACGGTATGGAAAAGCGAGCCACGCGAGATCGACGACCGCCTCGGTTGGCTCACCGTGGCCAGCACAACCTACGACCATATCGGCGAGCTGACAACCTTTGCCGATGCGGTCCGCGCTGCCGGCTTCCAGGACATCGTCGTCTTGGGCATGGGGGGCAGTAGTCTTGCCCCAGAAGTTCTGCGCGCCACCTTCGGCAGGCAGCCGGGTTATCCCCACCTTTACATCCTGGACTCGACCGTGCCGACATGGGTGCGCCGTATGACCGCCTCGGTTGAGCCGACACGTACGCTGTTTGTTGTCTCCAGCAAGTCCGGCGGGACGATCGAAGTCATGTCGTTCTTCAAGCACTTCTATACCCTGGTGGCAGAGAAGCGCGGTGAGCGTGCCGGCGATAACTTCGTCGCCATCACTGATCCGGGCACCGGCCTGCAGGCACTTGCCGAGAAGTATCACTTCTGGCGCGTCTTCCTCAATCCGCCTGATATCGGCGGGCGTTATTCGGCCCTGTCGTATTTCGGCATGCTGCCGGCGGCACTGGCCGGCATCCCGATAGACAACATCCTGCGTCGAGGCATGGACATGGCCAATGCCTGCATGCCAGGCACTGCCATTGAGACCAATCCGGGAGCCTGGCTGGGGGCGGCACTGGCTGCACTGAGCAGGCAAGGACGTGACAAGATCACCTTCGTCACCTCGCCAGGCATTGCCAGCTTTGGCTTGTGGGCCGAGCAGTTGATCGCCGAGAGCACCGGCAAAGAGGGTAAGGGGCTGATACCGATCGCTCTGGAGCCGTTTGCTTCGGCTTCCGCCTATGGCGCTGACCGACTCTTCGTCTACCTGCATCTGGATGGCGATGATAACGCCGCCAGCGACGCCCATGCCACTGTCCTGGAGCAAAGCGGACAGCCGGTGATCCGGCTACACCTGCAAAGCCGCTACGATCTGGGCGCCGAGTTCTTCCGCTGGGAGTTTGCCACCGCCCTTGCCGGAGCACTGCTCGGCATCCATCCCTTCGATCAACCCAATGTCCAGGAAAGCAAGGACAACACGGCTGCCGTTCTCCATCAGGTGCAGGCAACCGGCCGTATGCCCGCACTGGAGACGACAGGTAACGTAACTGATCTCCTATCTCAAGCCAGAGGGGATGACTACGTTGCACTGATGGGCTATTTCGATGAGACGTCAGAGGTAGAGGCGGCCATCAGTCGGCTGCGCCTGGCGATCATGGAACGCTATCGGCTGGCAACCACGTTTGGCTACGGGCCGCGTTTCTTGCATTCGACCGGCCAGTTACACAAGGGTGGGCCGAACAGTGGCCTGTTCATCCAGCTTGTTGCCGATTGGGGAGAAGATGTGGCTGTGCCGGGAGAGAACTATACCTTCGCCGGCCTCGCTGCAGCGCAGGCACTCGGCGACTACGCCTCTCTCGTTAGTCATGGACGCCGGGTGGTGCGCATCCATCTCGGAGATGAGGCGGCGAAAGGTATAGATCACCTGACCCAGACAATAGGCAGGAGCACTGTGGGGGCATAGCATACCCCGGGTTGTCATGCGCCGTGGCTGTACCCACGGACGAGAACTGCAAAGACGGCTCACAGCCGTTGGGCGTGGCAGCCCGACCGGCCGTTTTGATGGCACAGGAGACAGGAGCAGTCGCCGTCGCTTCTGTCGCCGACAGCTTTGGGATAGACCAATGCGCTGAACATCAGGCAGCACTGGTACGATTTTTCTGTTTGTGGAGGCAAACGAGTGGACGTGGATGTGACTAAGCTCAAGGAAGCAGCAGCCGCGGCAGCCGTTCGGCACATCGAATCGGGCATGGTGGTTGGCCTGGGCAGCGGGACAACGGCAATGCATGCCCTGCGCCAGCTTGCCCAACTGCTGCATGACGGCCAATTGCACGACATTGTAGGTGTGCCGACGTCGGTCGTCGTCGAAGGCGAAGCCCAACGTTTGGGCATTCCGCTCACCAGCTTCGCCGATCATCCGATCATTGACGTGACCATCGACGGCGCAGATGAGGTTGATCCAGAGCTCAATGTCATCAAGGGTGGTGGCGGGGCACTGCTGCGCGAGAAAATCGTCGCCCAGGCGAGCCGCCGCGAGATCATCATTGTTGATCAATCGAAGCTGTCGCCGGCCCTGGGTACACATTGGGCCGTGCCGGTGGAAGTGGTTCCCTTTGGTTGGCAAACACAGGTGCGCTTCCTCGAATCGCTCAGCGCCCGCGTGAAGCTGCGCTTGAGCGGCAATGGTAGACCGTTCATGACCGACCAGGGCAACTTTATCCTCGACGCCAACTTTGGCCCCATCAACCACCTGTCCCGCCTGGCCAGTCAGATCAAGATGCGCGCCGGTGTCGTGGAGCATGGCCTCTTCTTGGGCATGGCAACAGATGTCATCGTGGCCAGCCCGGACGGGATTCGCCACCTGAAACGCAGCGAGCCAGGCATACGGGGCAAGACCTCCGAGGTCGAGCTAGGGGCATAAAGGAGGCCATCCGATCCGCGACATTCTCAACAGCAACCGCTATCTGCTCGTCTTTGTTATTGTTTCAACGTTTCTGCTCAACTTCGGCTTCCAGGTGTGGCAGACACTCTTCAACAACTTCGCCGTCGAGGATATCGGCGCCGGACCCGGCGCCGTGGGCCTGATTCAGGCCGTGCGCGAGATTCCCGGTCTCCTGGCCTTTGCCATTGGATTCCTCGCGCTCTTTATGTCTGAGACCCGCATCATGAGCCTGAGCGTCATTCTGTTGGGTGCCGGTATCCTGTTCAGCGGCCAGGCCAATAGCATCGCCTTCTTGCTGATGACGACCCTGATCATGAGCATCGGCTTCCACCTGTTTATGCCGTGCAGCAACGCCCTCATGTTGATGATGACGAAGCAACAGGATACACCCAAAGTGCTGGGCAATCTGGGCAGTCTGGGCTCACTGGCCGCCGTCGCCGGCACCTTGGTTGTCTATCTGCTGGCCGGCCCCGAAGGCTACCGCCTCTTGTTCATCGGCGTCGGCCTGCTGGTTGTGTTGGGCGGGCTCGCCCTTCTCCCCTTTGGCGGCCATCAGCACGGCCTGCCACCCGGCCGACGAGTGATCCTGCGCCGCAAATACTGGCTTTACTACACTCTTTCTTTTCTCCTCGGCAGTCGCCGTCATATCTTCACGACCTTTGCCATTTACCTGTTTGTGCGTGAGTATCATGTGACCATTCAGACGACGGCCATGCTCTTCCTGATCAACAGCGTTGTCAATGTCCTGACACTGCGCCTGACAGGCCAACTGGTCGGTCGCATCGGTGAGCGGACGGCGCTGACTATCACCTTTGCCTCACTGGCTCTGGTCTTTCTTGGCTATGCCTATATAAAGGTTCTTCCGGTCCTTTATTTGTTATTTGTGACCGACAACGTCTTCTTTGGCTTCAACATTGCCTTGACGACCTACTTTCAGAAGATTGCCGTTTCACAAGAGGAAATCACCAGTAATCTGTCGGTCGAGCAGGCCATCAATCACATCGCAGCCATTGTCGTGCCCGTTGTCGGTGGCAGCGTGTGGGAACTCTTCGGCTCGCAGATGCCATTCCTGTTCGGTGTAGCTATTGTGCTTGTCGCCCTCGTGCTGGCCCAGCGCATGCGGCTTGAGCCTGCAGCTCGGCCTGCGGTGGCGACGGATTGAAGAGTCGGCAGGCACAGAACACTCAAGCGGCAGCAGCCAGGCCGGGCATACCCATCGGCGTCATCAGCATCGCCCGGCCCAACACACCCACGGAGGCAACGACCGTCGGCCAGCTACCAACAGGAGAGGGTGGGAATCAGATGTATGGAGTGCTTGCTGGCTAGAGCGAGCCTCAGGCACGATACGCGAGCCCGCGAGGTGGACAATGCTTGCCTATCTACTATACCCAATCCGTTTGCTTATCTGGGCACTCGGCAACCTCACTTGTCGTCTGCGCCGTCCGCCTGATTATGTCATGTTCATTTTGGACGGCGAGTACCCCATGATCCGCCAGCCGTCTGGCAACCTGATCATGCGTTGGCTGCGGCCTCCCCGCCTGAGCCTCCAGGAGCTGGCTGAGCAATTCCATACAGTCGCCGCCGACCGGCGGGTACGCGGCGTTATCCTCAATATCCGTCAGCTCAGCATGCCAATGGCACACCTTGATTCGTTGCGTGACATGATCAAAGATCTACGGGCGGCTAACAAGCGCGTCGTTGTCTGGTCGAATCACTACAACAATACCCTCTACTACCTGGCCTGTGCGGCCGATGACATCCTCATTGCGCCCGGCGGTTTGGTGGACAGCCTTGGTCTGCGTCGCCAGTATATCTACCTGGCCGATGCACTCAGCCAGATCGGTCTTCAGGTTGATGTGGTGCCGATTAGTGCTTACAAGTCCGCGGCCGACATGTTCACGCGCAACAGTATGTCTGAAGAAGTACGAGCCATGGCCAACTGGCTGGCCGACTCAACCTATGGAGAGATTGTCAGGGGTGTAGCGGAGGGGCGGCACGTCAACGAAGAGACGGCCCGCGCCCTGATTGATCAAACGCCATGTACCGACACCACCGCACAGCAACTCGGCCTCATCAACGCTATCGCCACCGAGGAGGATCTGCCCACCTACGTGAGAGGTAAGCAGAAGGCAATCCGTTTAGCCACTTGGCAAGTGGCACGCTTGTCACTGTTGCGCCGGCCACCGCTGCCAACGCAGCGCTATATTGCACTTCTGAGCATTGAAGGATCCATTGTTGACGGCTACAGTGAACATCCCCCTTTCAAACTGCCTATCCCCTTTGTGTTCAACGATCGTGCCGGTGACCTGAGTGTTGTGCAGGCAGCGCGCCAGGTGTTGGCCGACCCACGAGCTGCTGCTGTCGTTGTCTATGTCGATTCAGGGGGCGGCTCGGCCACAGCATCTGAGGCGATGCGTGCTGCTCTGATCAAGGTTGCAGCGAAGAAGCCGTTGATCGTCGCCATGGGCGCCGTGGCCGCATCGGGCGGCTATTGGGTTTCTACGCCGGGCAGCGTCATCATCGCCCAGCCTAATACAATCACCGGCTCGATTGGTGTGCTGTTCGGCAAAATCTTCAATGCCGGGCTAATGCAAAAGCTACTGGTAAATCAAGAGACCATCAGCCGCGGCAAAGGCGCGCCGTTGACCGATCCAGAGCGGCCTTTCGGTGAGGAAGAACGAGCTAAGATTCGCATGGCGATTGAGGAAATCTACGATATGTTCCTGGAGCGCGTGGCAGCCAGCCGCAAAATGACGCGTGAAGCAGTGCACGTCATTGGCGCCGGCAGGGTGTGGACAGGCCGCCAGGCTCTGGCAAATGGCCTCGTGGATGACATGGGGGGCCTGTGGCAGGCAACTGCCAAGGCTCGAGAACTCGCCCATCTTGACGAGCGCGTACCGGTACACGTTATTCATCCAGAACGGCAATACATCGCTCCCTTGCCCGACACGGCGGCGGCTCTAGCCTACGCCATGAAGAGTATGCACCTGTTCAACAGCCATGGCGTCCTCTGCTTGTGTCCATGGCTATGGTACGAAAAGGGCTGGCCAGAGTGATTTCGTTTTAATCTGTTTCTCATCCAACTATAATCTGTTTTTCATCATCATGTGTTATAGTACGTAACGGTTTGGGACAGCACCGAAAGGTGTTGTGCCATGTTGATCCAAAGTGGAGGTTTAGAGCTATGCGCAATCGTAGTGGCATCATTGCCGTCGTTGTGCTGGTGGTTGTCGCTGCATTGCTGCTCGTCGGTGTCGTCGGTTGGGGCGCAATGCACGGATTTGCAGGCGTTGGCCCATGGTGGGGCTGGCGCATGATGGGAGGCTATGGCCGGGTTGGCGTGTGGCCCTTTATGCTTGGGGGTGGCCTGTTCTGGCTGCTTGTGATTGTCGGGGGTGCAGCTCTCATCGCCTGGTTGGCCGGCCAGGGCCAGCCACAAAGCCGTGATAGCGCCCTTGAGATACTGCGCCAGCGCTACGCACGGGGAGAGATCACCAAGGAGCAATTCGATCAAATGCGCCGCGACTTGGGCGCGTAAGCACAACCTTGTCCGAAGACATGCCCATGCACCGCCAGGATGATGCCGTCCTGGCGGTACATGTCTTCACCGGATGGTCACGGCGTCCAAGAACACAGCACCGCCCCAGGCATGCGTTAACGTTCCTAACGGATTGTTGATGTACCCTGGCAGCGGGCGAAAAACTCTGCCTGCAGGGTTGGTGCAGCCTGATCGGCCTTGACGGTGCGGATGATCTCGGCGACGCGGGCAGCGTAGCGTTCCAGCAGAAAACGCCCCTTCTCGATCGTGGCATGGGCAGCGTCGCCGGCGTAGTGATCCGGATAGTCAGCGTACCAGAACATGGGTGTCTTTACCATCTCGCCAAGCGGCCCCAGTCGCCCCAGCGGGCGCGTGCCGGGCGTGGCATCCTGCATCTTCACCAGATCAGGGCGCACGGCCAGCATTACGCTCGTCTCGACTTCGCCGGCATGGTGGTCGAAGTCGCTTTGCATCTGCGCTTTCCACTCGGCGCTGGTGGTAACGGCGTGGTAATCGCGCAGGCGGATATTGTAGAGGATATACGGACGCGGGCGCTCAAGCTGGAACATACTGAAGCAATCGAGGAACGATTCATTGCCGCCGTGCCCGTTGAGCAGGATGATCTTGTGCAGGCCATTGCGGGCAATCTCCTCACACACATCGTCGAGCAGGGCGAAGAGCACATCGCGTCGCAGGGCCAGCGCACCCGGCCAGTGCCTGGCCTCGTGAATCTGGCCGAAATAGAACCAGGGGAACAGGATGGCCGGCTCGAGCTCGATGGCTCGCTCGGCTACGGCCCGCGCGTTTAGCGTGTCGGTGCCGATGGGCAGGTGTTCGCCATGCTTCTCCAAGACGCCACAGGCAATCACACATGTCTGCCGGGCAGCAGCTACGGCTGCCGGAAAGTCATGCGCCGTCAACTCCTCCCATTTCCAGGTCATGGTCAACCCTCCTTGCTTGCCGCCTACTCTCCGCGCAGTCGCCGGTAGTAGGAATGGCTGGTGTAAAGCGCAGCCGCCGGATTGTGGCCGGTCACCCGATCCTTGGCCACCAGGACAGTCACCGGCGCCTGCGAGTTGCGGAAGAAGAGACTATCATGACCAACGCAGAGCCCGACGACGATGTTGAGGCCTGTTCCGGCCTCGTTGAGCAGCCGCGCTTGAGCAACGGGATTGCACAACGCCTCGAACCGACCGGGACGCACCTTCTCGGCATCGGCCAACCCCACCTCTTCCTTTGGAATGCTGCCCACCTTGCAGCAAACACTCCACACGGTGAAGCCATTGGCTTCCAGAATATCCTGTAGGAGCCCGGCCTCTCTGATCAAGCCAATGCAGGTGGCAATGCCCAGGCGCTCGACGCCCAAATGGCGGGCGAAGGCCATGATCTCCTCGACGCGCGGCCAGCGGCAATAGCCTTCAGCCTCTACCCGCGCCGCGGCTTGGGCAATGCGTCGCGTTTCCTCGTCTTGGGCATAGGTGCGGCGGACATTGTTGAGGATGTCCAGCTCCAATTCTGCCGGGCAAAGGGCCGGCGCTTCCTTCAGGCCTGGCTCGGCTGAGCAGGCATTGACGCCACATGTCGCACATTGAAGCTCCATTGATCAGCTACCACCTTGGTTATAGATTTCTTTTGTACCTTCACTACTTCTACCGAAGGCTGGGCTTGCTCAGCGGCCCGGAATTCGTCTGCACACCCGCGCCTTGTACGTCGTTGCCCTACGGGCTTACCTTCGGGGCTCCCACACCCGACAGCCCGGGAGCCTGGTGCGGTCGCCGTCCTCCAGGCGTCGCGTCGTTGCTATTTTTCATCCGCGGGTGTACGCCACGGCAGATGATGGCCAGGTCGTATCCTGTGAATGCCGGGCCTTCACGTCATAGTGCTGCGAACGGGCGGCGTTTTCAGGACGTCGGCGATCCTCTCCAGCGCCCAGTCGATCTCCTCTTTCTGGATGATCAACGGCGGGGCGATGCGGATAACGTTCTCATGCGTCTCCTTGCAGAGCAAACCTTTGGCCATCAACGCCTCACAGAAACGGCGTGCGCCTCCGGCTTCTTTATGAAGCTCGATGCCGACCAGCAACCCCTTGCCGCGTACTTCTTTAACGTACTGACTCTTGATCGTGCGCAACTGCTCCATCAGGTAATCACCCATCCGGGCCGCGTTCTCGATCATCCCTTCTTCGATCAACACCCTCAGAGCCATGCGGGCCACGGCGCAGGCCAGCGGATTGCCGCCAAAGGTGCTGCCGTGGTCGCCGGGTTGAAACACGCCAAGCACTTCCTTGTTAGAGAGCACGGCAGAAATGGGATAGAATCCACCCGATAGCGCCTTGCCGATGAGCGTGAGGTCGGCTTCGATACCGTCGTGTTCCTCTGCCAGGAGCTTACCGGTGCGCCCCAAACCGGTCTGAATCTCATCGGTGATCAGAACGATCTCATGGTCATTGCAGATCTGCCGCACGTCGCGCAGGTAGCCGGCCGGCGGCACAATCACGCCACCCTCTCCCTGAATCGGCTCCACCAGGAAGGCTACCGTGTTGGGGGTAATGGCATCCTCCAGGGCTTGGGCGTCGCCGAAGGGGATGATCTTGAAGCCGGGTGCAAAGGGACCAAAGCCATCGCGGTATTGAGGCTCGGTGCTGAAGCCAACGATGGTAATCGTTCGACCGTGGAAGTTGTTCTCGCAGACGATGATTTCGGCTTTGCCATCGGGGATATTGCGGGTACGATAGCCCCATTTTCTGACTGCCTTGATGACCGTCTCCACAGCCTCCGCCCCGCTATTCATGGGCAAGGCGAGGTGCGAGTGAGTCAGTTCGCATAGCTCTTTGTAGAACGGCCCAAGCTGGTCGTTGCGGAAGGCGCGCGACGTAAGTGTCAGTCGCTCGCACTGCTCTTTCATCACGGCTGCAATGCGGGGATGGCAGTGGCCTTGATTGACGGCAGAATAGGCAGACAGACAATCCATGTACTTGTTGCCATCAATATCCCACACCCAGATGCCCTGGCCGCGTGTCAGCACAACGTCCAGCGGCTTATAGTTCATCGCGCCGTATTGGTTTTCCAAGGCGATATAATCTTCAGTCTTCATGTTCGTCCCTTCCAGGTTACCTCTGGCCGGCCGGTGCACCCGGCCAGGAAAGAACACCGATCATCGAACCTTCAACAAGAGCAGGAACAGAATCGGCATACCCAGCGCCTGCAGCAGCACAAAACGCACCAGAACCTGCGTGTTCGACCAGCCGAGCTTCTGGCGCACATGATCATGGAGGGGATAGCGCACCGAACGGAAGATGCCGATTTTGAAGAAGCGCAGCAGGGCGACCTTGAGCAATCCCGTTGCGCCGTTGACCAGGATCACACCGGCAACGACAAAGATCAGAAAGGGATTACCGGCCGCCAGAACCAGCGTGCCGATCAAAAAACCGATAGCCCGCGATCCGGCATCACCCATCAACATGGCGCTCGGATAGGCATTATACCAGAGATAACCGGCCAAACAGGCCACCATGACAAAGGCCATCATCGCCCAGTCAGCCCCATCGGGGTAATGGGGAACAAGTAGATAGCGCGATATATCTTGATGACCAACCACGCCGTAGAGGATAGCGCCCAGGGCAACAAAAGCGAGCGCCGACAGGCTACCTGATAACCCGTCAACGCCGTCGGTACAGTTGGTCGCATTGATGGTCAGCCAGATCAACCCCGTCGCCAGAGGGATGTAAAGCCACAAGGGAACGGCTATCGCTGTCTTGATGAGAGGCAGCCAGATGTACATTGTGTTGAATTCGGAGACGAAGAGAGCCCCCAGAAAGGCAATCCCCAGGTCAATCAGACCAAGACGGAGCTCACTCCAGCCGCCCTCGGTCTTATCGTCCTGGAAGCCCTCAAGCGAGGCCAGCAAGGTACAGCCCAGAATGCCGAGGAAGGCCAGCTTGATGGGGATAATAAGAACGCTAACCAAAAGAAAGATGGAAATAAAGATGATACCGGCGCCCACCGGTTTGCCGACGCTCTGCTGGGCGGCAACAGCATGGGCACGACCGCGGTCGGTCGGCAGATACTTGCCCAAGCGTGGCAGCAGATACCAGGTAAAAAGCGATGCCAGAATCGCGCCAACGCTGATGAGAAACAGGCGTGAGGACAACAGTCGGAATGGGCCGTAGATATCAATAAGATACTGACCAAGCCACGGTAGCACTAGACACCTCCCATGCCCACAGCAGGCAATCATGGCCGGCGAACACCTGACGTTTGTGATTATACACCAAGACGCACCCCATTGCCAATTAATCCAGGCTCAGGATGCGGCGCGGATTGGCAACGGTCATCTGCCAGATGTGCTCCTCGGCAACACCTGCGGCGCGCAGAGCAGGTAGCACCACATCGGGAATGTAGCAATAGACGCGCAACGGTACCGCTGGTTGCTGGGAGGACGGGCGCTTGTAGCGGTGGAAATCACTGGCAACGTCCGTGTCATGTGAGAGCACCAGCCGATCTGCGTAGCCGCGGCGGCACAATTCGGCAATGACGGCCACACGCTTCTCTGTTGGGAATGCATGCTGAGGTCGGAAACGATCCATGCCAATGAAGCTGCCACGCGCCAGTATCTCCTCCAGCATCTCTATGTCGTCTGTATCGCCACAGTGCCCGATAACGACGCGTGCCATATTCACGCCTTCGGCGGCAAAGATGTCGAGCTGATCGAGGGCCGAGCGGTTGGCAATCGTGGTATGGGTGGTAATGGGCAGGCCCGTGGCGCGCTGCAGGCGGGCAGTGACCTGCAATAGCTTGCGGTTGAGCTCAGTCACGCCCAATCGGTCTGTGCCACACTTGATGATGCCCGGGCGGATGCCGGTTCCTTCCATCCCTTGCAAGTCCTGCATCAACCAGTCGAAAATAGCCTCCGGCTCCCAATTCGTCAGCCATGGTTCTTCCGTCCAATACATACCACCCGAGGCCACAATCGTAACCGGGCTGCGTTCGGCAATAGCCTGCATCATGTGTACGTCACGCCCCAAGTTGATGGCCGTGCAGTCCACAAGAGTGCGTACACCACTATCGTAGGCAGCCTGCAGATCACACACGGCCTGGTTGATG
>Ga0272448_1002896_pt1 | contig 20984 bp, 15 predicted proteins | sample YNPCB0191_FD_202220 | JGI IMG/M metagenome (GOLD analysis project Ga0272448, IMG submission 202220) | Hot spring sediment microbial communities from Yellowstone National Park, WY, United States - YNP-CB-019-1 | ecosystem: Environmental > Aquatic > Thermal springs > Hot (42-90C) > Sediment... | reverse complement strand
CCTGTCTGGGTCAATTCTGAGTCAATTCTTCGCACGATGCCGAAATCCATAATTTTCACTTCTCCACGGAAGCTGAGCATAATGTTTCCGGGCTTTATGTCTCTGTGGATGTATCCGCGCTGGTGAGCGAAATATAATCCGTGCGCAACACCGCGTCCGATCAATGCCGCTATTTCCCAAGGGACTTTCCCTGCGCTTTTAAGGATGCTCTTCAAGTCCATCCCTTCCACAAATTCCATCACGATGTAATGGTCTGAGTCAGATGCCCCCATCTGATAAATCTGGACGATATTTTCGTGCTGAAGGTTAGCCGCGCTCTGCGCTTCTCTCATAAAGCGCTCCATCATCTCTGAATTGCTGGCGAGAGACGGCTTTAACTTTTTAATAGCAACGATCCGGCTCAGAGATGTCTGTTCCGCTTTATATACTTCCGCCATCCCTCCTATTCCAAGCAGGCTAAGTATTTTATATTCCTGTTCCAGTTTCAGGCGATTTTTAGACAGGCGTTTGCCAAGAGAGGTCTTGTCTTCGGTCAAGCCAGAACCTCCACAAGAATCACAGTGATATTGTCATAACCGCCTTCTTCATTGGCGCGCTCAATCATACGAGCAACCGCCTTTTCCAGGTCCAATTCCTGCGCCAGCTTCAGGATTTCCTCGTCCTTCACCATATTGGTCAAGCCGTCTGAACAGAGCAGGTATTTGTCCCCAACCTGATATTCGGTTTTGCCTAGGTCAACCTTGATCTCTCGCTCGTGACCAATAGACCGCGTAATGATATTTTTTAACGGATGATTTCTCGCCTCTTCCTGGCTTAAAATTCCAAGATTGACCTGCTCCTGAACCCAGGAATGGTCCTCGGTAAGCTGGATTATCTTTCCATCCCGAATCTGGTAGGCGCGGCTATCTCCAATATGAGCTATATTTGCGAATTTCTCGTCAAACTGAATCCCTGTCAATGTGGTGCCCATTCCTCGCAGATGAGGCTCTTTGAGAGAAATCTCAAATAACGCCTGATTGCACCTCTGAATCGCACGCAGAAGCCTGGCTTGAGTAATGGTGCGCTCTCCCAGGGTCTGCAAAGGCTGAGTAAAGTCCTGAACCTGCTCCAGCTTAATCAGCTCCTCCCTGATCAGCTCCAGAGCCTTCTGGCTTGCGTATCCGCCTCCCTGATGTCCGCCCATTCCGTCCGCAACAATATAAAGATTGCGCTCCTGGTCAATCAAAAAGGCGTCCTCATCCGCCTCCCGTAATTTCCCAATATCAGTCGCTCCCGCGGCTCTAAAATTCATTTCTATCTCCTAACTTCCACTTATTTCCATCTCCTCAATCAAAACGCTTGGCGCAGAACAATTATGATAAAACTTGAGGTCGCTTCCTACCTCGGCAACCCTGCTGAACAACTCCCTCAAGGTTCCGGCTATCGCTACTCCGCTCACTGCTCTTTCCAGCCTGCCCCGCTCTATCCGCTGCCCGGAAACTCCGATGGAAAACTCACCTGAGATTTCATCCGCAGTGTGCATTCCTAATGCTTCCCGGACTAAAAATCCAGAGCTGACCTCAGCAATCAGTTGTTCCTGGCTCTTGTGTCCAGGCAATAAATAAAAATTGCTCGGACCAACTGATGGTGGAGACAAAAAGCTGTCCCGCCTGGAGTTTGCGGTGGACCCTTTTTTGAGTTTGCGTCCATAATAACTATCACAAATAAAATTCTTCACCACGCCTTTATCCACGAGAACCTTTGCACGAGAGCTTACGCCTTCTCCGTCAAACGCAAAGCACTCTGGTCCTTTTAAGAAAAGCCCATCATCAATAATGGTCACTTTGCTGGAAAAAATTTTCTCTCCCTGTTTCCCTTTTAACCAGCTTTTGTTTTTCCAGAGATTCTCTCCGCTCAAAGCATAACTTAATAGCTCCATCAATTCTCCTGAAACCTCCGGGCTAAAGATCACCGGCGTCTTTGCGCTCTTCACTGGCTTTGCTCCCAGCTTGGCGCACGCCTTTGTCCCCGCGCCTCTTCCAACGCTCTGAGGCGAGAGCATACCATACTGAAAGCTCCAGTCAAACTCGGAGGAAATCTGAGCATCCATTCCTTGCTCTGCCAGGGCTGATACGGACAGGCTGAAAGTAGTGGAGATGCCTTTGCGATTCAGTCCTCGGGAATTCAGAATCCAGACCTCTTTTAAGCTATCCTGGTATTCACACTCACGAACACGCTTTATCCGTGAATCTGTTTCAAATGCTGAGCGCTCCATTAGCATCGCCTTTTCTATCTTATCTTTGTCAGTGCGCTCTGTAAAACTTTGATCATAAATCTCTGGAAGGTTAATAGTTTGACCATCATTTTCAGGAAAAACAATATCCGGGTCTATGTCTGATTCCTTCATTCGCTGAAAAATTCCAGCCACAAGGTTTTTAAGAGAAACGCCCCGGAAGTCAGTGGAATATCCAAATCCCAATCTACCACCCTGACTCACACGCAAGGCAAGTCCCAGATGGTCCTCTTTCTCAAAAGATTCTATGTTCTGCTCCTTGACCTCCACCGCTGTTCCCTGCTCGCGCACAAGATAAATCTCCCATTCATCCAGGCGAATACCCTTCAGGATTTTCTCTAAATCCAGAATTAAATTTTCCGGCTCCATCGTTATTTTTGCTCTGGTTTTCATCTCTATTTTTTAGAAGCTAATCCCTGAAGAGCAAATTTATATCAGGTTTTTTATCTATCCTCCAATATCTCTCTAGCATACGCCCTGGTTTTGTCCGTGATCTTGATTCCGCCAAGCATCCTCGCAAGCTCCTCAATTCGCTCCTCTTTGCTCAATCGCTTGATTCTCGTTACAGCGCGATTTTTTTCAACCTGCTTCCAGACCGAGAAATGATGGTCTGCGAAACGCGCGATCTGCGCCAGATGCGTCACGCATAAAACCTGATTTTTCTCTGATAGCTCCTTCAGCTTCTTGCCCACAACCTCAGCAATGGCTCCTCCTATGCCAGCGTCAACCTCATCAAAAATCATCACAGGCGCAGAGATTTTTCTCGCCAGAATCCCCCGAAGCGCGAGCATAATTCTGGAAAGCTCACCCCCGGAGGCGATCTTGGAAAGAGGCTTCAATTCCTCGCCAGGGTTCGGCGAGATAAAAAATTCCGCCCTGTCTATCCCATCAGCTGACAACTCCGGCAGTCTTGTGAGCCTTGCCTCAAACTCCACTTTTTCCATCCCTAGTTCCCTAAGCGACTGCTCCATCTTCCTCGCTAGCGCCTTTGCCTGCGATTTTCTCTCTTTGCTCAATTCCTCAGCAAGAATTTGAGCCTGTGTTTTTATTTCCTCAAGTTTTTTCGCCATCTCCGCGCTTCGGGACTCGTAGCTGGAAAGCTCTTCAAGCTCTTTTTTGCTTTTCTCTGAAAGCTCCAGCAGTCCTTTCAGGTCAAGCTGATACTTGCGCTTCAGTCTCTTGAGCTCCGCTAACCGGTCCTCTATCTCCATAAGACGCCTCGGGTCAGCGTCCAACCTACGCAAATAATTTCCAAGTTCAGCTCCGGTTTCCTCAACCGTCGCCCTTGCATCCGCGAGATTCTTCGCCAGCGCGCTCAAAGCAGGGTCAAATTTTCCCGCTTTGTCCAATTCCGCCTGAATCCGCGCCATCTTTTCCGCAATGGAGTTGTCCTGATTATAAAGCTCCTGAAACGCCATTTCACTCGCCTGGCGAAGCGCTTCACTATGTTTAAGTCGCTCCCGCTCCAATTCCAGTTCTTCTTCCTCGCCTGGCTTCAAATTCGCTCGTTCCAACTCGGAAATCCGGAACTGCAAAAAGTCCAGCCGCTCCCTGCGCTCTTGTTCGCTCATCCTCATCTTCTCATAAGCTTGAGCCTGGGATTGATAGTCCTGAAAGATTTGACGATAGGAAGCGAGCTTTTGCTCCAGACCCGAGAAGCTGTCCAGCAGGATTAGATGTTGCTCCGGCTCCAACAAGGTCTGATACTCGTGCTGACCGTATATGTCCACCAGCCGACCCCCAACCTGATAAAGTAAAGAAAGGGGACAGGAATGACCATTCACCCAGGCTCTGCTTTTTCCTTGAGCAGAAACCTGTCTTCGCAAAATCACTTCCTCGGAGGATAAAATCCCCTGCTCTTTGAAGAATTTTATCAAGCTGGTTTCTGAGCCTAGCTCAAAAACCGCTTCCAGCTCTGCGCTCTCTGCTCCGCTTCTGACCATCTCTGCGCTTGCCTTTCCTCCAAGAGCAAGAATCAAAGCGTCAATCAGGATGGACTTCCCAGCGCCGGTCTCTCCACTCAGGACATTAAACCCGGGAGAAAATTCCACTTCCAGCCGGTCTATGATCGCGAAGTTTTCAACTGCAATCCGCTTAAGCATTTATTTCCAGCCCCATCCCAGCTTGGTTCTTAAAATTTCATAATAACTCATTGTCGGGGAACTGACCAGTTTTAGAGGTTGCTTTGCGGAGGTTATCTTAATTATATCCTTTTCTGTAAGGCTTTTAGCTGGTCTGCCATCCACTGTCAAATACACTTGAGCGCCTCTGGTCTTAATCCGGAGAGATATCTGGGAATGCGCTGGAATCACAAGGGGTCTCAAAGTAAGGCTATGAGGGCAAAGAGGCGTGATGATGATTGAGGAGATACGAGGATTTACAATGGGACCTCCTGCGGAAAGGCAATATGCGGTTGAGCCAGTTGGGGTTGAAATAATAATCCCGTCCCCCCGGAATTGAGTCAACTCGTATCCATCAACCTTCAGTTCAATATCTATCATCCTGCTATAGATGGCTTTTCCGATAACAGTGTCATTTAGCGCAAGATATTTTTTTCTGCCAGCCTCTGTCTTGAGCAACATCCTTTCTTCAAATTTAAGCTCGGAGCGAATAGCCTGCGCGAGCAGAAATAAAAGCTCCTCTTCCTTGACCTCGGTTAAAAAACCCAATCCTCCAAGATTAACCCCTAAGATAGGGATGCCTTTTTCTCCAACCAAGCCAGCGGAATAAAGCAAGGTTCCATCTCCGCCCAGGACCAGAATCAAATCCAGCTTTTGCTCCGGCAATTTCTCTGCAACAGAAAAAACCGTGCAGGAGTTGTGTTTAAGAAATCGCTTGACCTTTAACGCCAGGTCCTTTGCCTCTTTTGAGCCCTGCTTGACTAATAGTCCTATTTTCAAGTTAAGACTCCTTTCTAAACTTTTATCATTATCATTGTCTCTGCGGAAAAATTCAAGCAAGGGTTAAGAAACGAGTAGCTGAGCGCTGTTTTAAGGGATGGGCGAAAAAATAAAGGAAAAAATCTTGACATCGCCAAATTTATTCATATCCTAGCTATAAGATAGCATCGTATAATAAAGTGTATTTACCGCTATTTGAACGCAAGTCACGACAGATATTCCACCTTTAGAGAGCATCCTTAGAATGAAGGGCTGGAAAACCTGATTAAGGTTTGCTGTTTTATTCCAAGCCTTCCTGACACCCAGTAATTAGTGAGGTTATTTAGTAGTTTCAGAAAACTAACAGAAGTTAAAGGAGAAAACTATGAGAGGGATTTCCAGGCGGAGTTTTCTTGCAGGAAGTGGTGGACTGTTTGGATTTCTGGGGTTAAATCTTGGTTCAGCATCGGCATACGCAGAGGAAAAGTCAAAGTCTATTAAGACAGGAAGGTTGACGAGCACTATCTGTCCATATTGCGCGTGTGGATGCTCAGCGATCGTGACTTCGGAACAGCGTGATGGTAAATGGGTTGTTGTTAATGTAGAAGGGGACCCAGACCATCCGGTAAATGAGGGCACTCTTTGCCCTAAAGGCTCTTCTCTCTATCAGATGTGCAATGGTAAGGAGCGCTTGAGCAAGGTCTTACATCGGAAACCTGGTTCGGATAAATTTGAGGAGATTGACTGGAGCACTGCGGCAAAGAGAATCGCAAGATTGATCAAGGACACCAGAGACTCTACTTTTGAAGAGAGGAATACTAAAGGGCAGGTGGTTAACCGAACTCTGGCAATAGCTTCTCTTGGAAGCGCGGCTCTGGATAATGAAGAATGCTGGCTTTATCAGAAATTTACTCGCGGATTGGGTCTTGTATATATAGAGCATCAGGCGCGTTTATGTCATTCGTCCACGGTTCCTGCTCTGGCTTCCACTTATGGAAGAGGCGCAATGACCAATCACTGGATAGACATTAAAAATGCGGATGTTATTTTGGCAATGGGCGCGAATCCCGCATCCAATCATCCAATTTCTATGCACTGGGTGACCAGGGCTAAAGAAAAGGGAGCTAAACTTATATGCGTTGACCCGCGTTTTACTCAGACCGCGTCGGTTGCGGATATTTATGCGCCTTTGCGCTCTGGAACTGACATAGCGTTTTTAGGAGGAATGATCAAATACATTCTGGACAATGATTTAATTCAGAAGGATTATGTTGTGAACTATACAAATGCGTCCTTTATTTTGAGTGATGATTATGACTTTGACCCGGCAACAGGCTTATTCAACGGTTATGACCCTGAGAAGCGTAAATATGACAAGTCTAAATGGACATATAAGACAAAGGGAGGAGATGTTCCTGAGCCGGAGCGCGACCTGACTCTTCAGCATCCTCGTTGTGTTTATCAGCTTTTGAAACAGCATTATTCACGGTATGATCTTGAGACTGTTTCCCAGATTTGCGGGACTCCTGTAAAGACGCTTGAGCTTGTATATCAAACCTATGCGAGCACTCATAAGCCTGACAAGGCAGGAACTATTATGTATGCAATGGGCTGGACTCAACACACGGTTGGGGTTCAGAACATCAGGGCAATGGCATTGATTCAGCTTTTGCTTGGAAACATTGGGATTGCTGGTGGAGGCGTTAACGCTATGCGTGGAGAGTCCAATGTTCAAGGCTCCACTGACCACGGCTTGCTTTATCATATCCTTCCCGGATACTTAAAAACTCCAGGCGCTTCTATGGCAACTCTTGATGACTTTAACAAAGCCACCACGCCCAAGACTATAGGAAAGTTGAGCGTAAACTGGTGGAACAATACTCCTAAATATATGGTTAGTTATCTGAAATCAATGTATGGCGAGAATGCCACTCCTGAGAACGAATTTGGATACCAGTGGTTGCCTAAGCTGGATGATGGCGTGGGATACTCCTGGCTTAATATCTTTGATAATATGTATGAAGGCAAAATCAGGGGATGCTTTGCATGGGGAATGAATCCAGCCTGCAGTGGAGCTAATGCTAATAAAAATAGACGAGCCCTTGCTAAACTGGACTGGCTCGTGAATGTCAACATTTTCCCGAATGAAACTGGCTGGTTCTGGCAGGACCCGAATTTAGATATTAAACCCTCTGAAATCAAAACCGAGGTTTTTGTGCTTCCTGCCGCGGCTTCAATAGAAAAAGAAGGCAGTATCACTAATTCCGGAAGATGGATGCAGTGGAGATATAAAGGAGCTGATGCGCCTGGAGATGCGCTTCCAGACGCAGAGATAATGAACCTGATCTGGCAGGAATTGAAGGCGCTTTATAAAAAGGAAGGCGGTAAATTTCCGGAGCCAATACTGAACCTGAGATGGGACCAATACTTTCATAACAACGAGTTTGATGCAGAAGCAGTTGCAAAGGACATTAATGGGTATTTCCTTGCGGATGTGACTATGCCTGATGGTAAGTCCTTTAAGAAGGGCGAGCTGGTTCCGAGCTTTGCTATGCTGAAAGAAGATGGGACAACCTCTAGTGGATGTTGGATATATGCCGGGTCATTTACTCAGGACGGAGTTAACAAGTCCAAGAAGCGAATCAAGGAAAAGAGCGGTATCGGCTTGAATCCAGACTGGGCTTGGTCCTGGCCTGTTAACAGAAGAATACTTTATAACCGCGCCTCAGTTGATTTGAATGGCAAGCCTTATAATCCAAATCTGCCAGTGGTGCAATGGGACGGGGTTGAGAAGAAATGGAAAGGGGATGTTGTGGACAGCCCTGCCACGATTCCGCCACTTGGGATGGATGGTGGCAAACTGCCGTTTATAATGAATGAGGAAGGCGTGGGAAGATTATGGACAATGAAATTAGAGGATGGTCCTTTCCCTGAGCACTATGAGCCTTATGAATCTCCGATAGCCAGACATCCGTTAAATTCACAGCCATTTAATCCTGTATGCAAGATTTTTAAGGGTTCTATGGACAAGCGAGCTGAGCCAGGTAGCGAGGAATTCCCGATCATTTGCTCAACTTATCGCGTAACCGAGCACTGGCAGACCGGAGTAATGACAAGGCACTGCCCGTGGTTACTTGAGCTTCAACCACAGATTTTTGTGGAGATGAGTGAGGAACTGGCGCAGGAAAAAGGCATTAAAGCAGGTGAGGTGGTAGAGGTTTCAAGCATAAGAGGCTCTGTGTTAGCGGTTGCTATTCCAACCAAGCGCATCAAACCGCTTAAGGTTATGGGCAAGACAGTGCATATGGTTGGGCTTCCCTGGTGCTTTGGCTGGAAGACCAAAAACGCAGGAGATAGCGCAAATCTTTTGACTCCTAATATAGGAGACGCTAATACGATGATTCCAGAAACCAAAACCTTTTTAGTTAATATCAAAAGAGCTCCTGGCAAAACTCTTATAACAGAAAGGGTTTCCGGGGCTAGGAGGAGGGCATAAATGAGTTATGCGGTTTTAATAGATACGACCAAATGTATTGGTTGCAGGTCCTGCCAGGTTGCGTGTAAGCAATGGAATAAATTGCCAGCTGAGCAAACATTTATAGAGGGCAGACCAACTGGTTTTCAGAATCCTGTTTCTCTATCAGCTAAAACCTTAACTATGGTCACCTATAATGAAGTGGAGGACCCGAATGCGCCAGGCGGATTAAGATGGGTTTTTGCCAAGCGTCAATGTATGCACTGCAATGAGCCTGCGTGTGCCTCTGCCTGCCCAGTTACAGCTTTGCACAAGACCAAGGACGGACCGGTTATCTATGACCCAAAGAAGTGTATGGGATGTAGATATTGTGTTTGGGCTTGTCCCTTTGGAGTGCCCACTGCGGATTGGGATTCTCTGGCGCCGAAAATTCATAAATGCACAATGTGCTTTGAGCGAATGACCTCTAATACTGAGTTAAAGGAATTAAACGGCAAGCCTTTGAGCGAGGAGGAGAAGATGGTGTTTGCTGAAAGCCAGCTTAAACCAGCCTGTGTTAAAGCCTGCACCACAGGCGCCCTGAAATTCGGGAACAGGGATGCCCTGTTAGCAGAGGGATGGGAGCGGATTAAATCTTCACCTGGCAAATATGTGCCTCATATATACGGAGAGAAAGAGGCTGGAGGGACATCAGTTCTATATCTGTCTTCAGTACCATTTGAGAAACTAGGATTCCGCACTGATTTGGGAGAGCGTGCTTATCCTTATTATTCAAAGATCGCTCTGGAGGTTGTGTCTCCCGCGGCAATGGGCATTGGCGGGCTACTTGCCGCGGTTTATCTACTTAAACGGCGCAAGTCAGAAGTATCTGGCGCTGAATCCCAGAAAAAGGAGTGAGCTATGCAGTATGAAATCGCAAAGAAGGATTTAATTACGAGGAACGCCGCTATTTTATTGGCGCTGATGGCAGGGGGAGCTTTTGCTTTTTTTGCCCGATTTGGATTGGGCTTAGGAGAAACAACTAATTTGAGCAATAACTATCCCTGGGGATTATGGATAGTGTTTGACCTTGTCTGGATTGCTCTTGCAGGAGGAGCTTTTGTTACTGCGGGCATAGTTTATATTTTTATGAACGAAGATTTTCATCCCCTGGCGCGCCCAGCGGTCTGGATGGGATTTTTAAGTTATTCTTTTGTAGTGGTCACCCTTCTTGCTGATCTGGGACTACCATGGCATTTCTGGCAACTCGCGGTTCAAAGACCAGAACATTCAGCAATGTATGAAGTGTCCTGGTGCATCGCGCTTTATGTCACAGTGCTCGGCTTGGAATTCGCTCCTACTATTTTTGAGCGTTTTGGTTGGGACCGGCTTAAAGACCTCTGGCGTAAATGGTCTCCTCTTTATACCGTGCTCGCGCTCGGATTATTTGTGTTTCTTATGTCCCATAAAATCTGGATGGCTCTGCTTGCTCTCATAGTATTCGGACTGATTGCGTTTCTCACTAAAGATTCAGTAAAGCACGCTGGAGTTCCGCTGATTCTGATTATAGCCGCTGTGACATTCTCCACAATGCACCAATCCTCTCTGGGCTCTCTATTCCTCTTAATGCCTGATAAGCTAAGCCATCTCTGGTGGTCTCCTATTATATCCCTCTTGTTTTTCCTCTCTGCAGTCGCATCCGGTATAGCGCTTGTGATGCTTATGGACCTTCTTGTCTCCTACTTCTTTGATAGACCATATAACTGGGAAAGACTGGCTGGAATGGGCAAGGTTCTACTGGGCGCATTAGCAGTATATTATTCTCTTCGGATTCTGGATGTTATTATCAGGGGAGAGCTTTTATTAGCTTTTAGCAGTTCAAAAGGACCCTTATTTTTAATTGAAATTATCGCAGGTGGAGTGGTTCCTGTTATCCTGCTCTCTGTTCCTAAACTTCGGAATAATCATTCCTTGCTCACGCTAAGCATAATCCTGTCCGTGGGTGGTGTGATCTTTAATCGTGTTAATGTTGTCCTGCTCGGAATGAATCTTCCTGGAACTATGCCGGGCGGAAATGTTGGAACCTATTATCCGAGTATTGTGGAATGGGCAATTGTGGTCTCGCTAGTTTCAGCGTTATTTTTCTTCTTCTCCCTGGGAGCTAAACTCCTGCCTATTCTACCAAAAGTAGAAGAGTCCCATTGAGTCAGGCTCCATTACAAGAGCGCCAGAGCGTTCTTAAAGCGCTGGAGTCGCTCCGCAATCTGGCTTATGTGCCTTCAGAATATCTTGATTTCAGGATTGCTCTGCTAAAGGCACAGCTGGAACTTTTTGATTGCATCCAGATAAAATCTACCCAGACTGAGTTGCCATTAGGACCACAGGTATTAAATCTTGAGCCAGAACCTCTGGCAGAGATGCTTATGCAAACTGGCGAATCTTTATTAAAGGAAACCAAGGCTTATAAGGATTTATTCAGATTGGTTGAGTTCCGAATGCTCCCGGACCTGGTTCTGGCATCAGCTTTTGGACCAGATGAAGATGCGCTTAAAAATTTTTCCGACCAAACAGGGGTTCCTATTGATGCTCTACTTTTTTATGGCAGAGCACTTTCCGCTCCCTATCTTAGAAAAATCCTCCTGTCAATTGAGCATGAAAAACTTGAGCCTTCAGCTGATAATGGGAGATGTCCATTTTGCGACTCGGAGCCAGGGCTTTCTATGCTTATAGGCAAAACTGGAACGCGAGCTCTGGTCTGCCCGCTCTGCGGAATGCAATGGGAGTTCCCGCGATTATCCTGTCCGTTCTGTATGAAAACTAATTCTCTGGAGCAAATCCGTGAACAGGACAATGCTTTGCGCTGGCTGGAAGCCTGTTCTTCCTGTCATCAATATCTCAAGATGATTGATGGCAGGAAAATAGAGGGAGAGATTATTCCTCTTAAAGAGTCAGTTGGAACTCTTTATCTGGATATTATCGCTCAGAAACAGGGATTAAAACCACGCGTTCCTTATGTTGCGCTCAGATAACACGAAACCTGAAACTGGAAAATTTATAAGCTGAACATCCACAAGTCGTTTGCCCTAAAAGGGAAAAATTATTGGCTTGCTAACTTAAATGGCGGGGTCGACGAGATTTGAACTCGCGCTCTCTGGCTTGACAGGCCAGCGTTATAACCAGGCTTAACTACGACCCCGCAAAAATGACTCAAGCATCTATGGTGGGCGGAACAGGACTTGAACCTGCGACCTTCTGGGTGTAAACCAGACGCTCTCCCACTTGAGCTATCCGCCCGCGCTTTTTCTATATTATCTAAATAAAGCTGATTGTCAATTTGTTTTCTGTAAAGATGAAATCGCTCCTGCATTGCTTTGCAAATTTTAGATTTCAAAATCCCGACCTTAAAAAGCTTTATCGTCGTGACGCTTAAATTTATTGATTCATAGAATCAAGGAACTCGTCATTGGTTTTTGTTCCGCTGATCTTATCCAAAAGGAATTCCATTGCGTCAATGGGATTCATGGGGCTTAACACTTTGCGGAGCAACCATGTTTTCTGCTGGGTTTTATAATCAACCAGTAGCTCTTCCCTGCGTGTTGCGCTCTTGTTCAGGTCAATTGCCGGGAAAACCCTCTTTTCCATCATCCTTCGGTCAAGCACGATCTCCATATTGCCTGTTCCCTTAAACTCTTCAAAGATAACCTCATCCATCCGCGAGCCAGTGTCAATTAATGCAGTGGCTATAATAGTCAAGCTCCCGCCTTCCTCTATGTTCCGCGCCGCGCCAAAAAATCTCTTTGGCTTATGAAGCGCGCCTGAATCAACGCCCCCAGTAAGGATTTTCCCGCTTGGAGGAACCACATTATTATACGCACGCGCAAGTCTGGTAATACTGTCTAGCAGAATGATCACATCCCTGTGATACTCCACTAGGCGCTTTGCTTTTTCCAGAACCATCTCCGTGACCTGAACATGTCTTTGTGGTGGCTCGTCAAAGGTTGAGCTGATAACCTCGCCCTTGACAATCCTCTCCATCTCCGTGACCTCCTCAGGCCTCTCATCAATCAAAAGCACGATCAGGTAAAGCTCAGGGTAATTCGCCATAATTCCCCTGGCGATATTCTGCAACATCACGGTCTTGCCGGAATAAGGAGGAGCAACAATCAATCCGCGCTGACCCTTGCCAATGGGCGTGAACAAATCCAGAATCCGAGTGGTATAATTATCTTTATCATACTCCAGCTTAAGCCGTTTATTAGGATATATCGGGACCAGGTTGTCAAAATGAACACGCTCTCGCGCTAACTCTGGCTCTTCAAAATTTATCGCCTCTACCTTTAACAATGCAAAATATCGTTCGCTATCCTTTGGAGGCCTAATCTGTCCCGCAATAGTATCCCCTGTCTTCAGGTTGAAGCGCCTGATCTGGGATGGAGAAACATAAATATCGTCCGGGCTGGGAAGGTAGTTATAGGAGGTTGAACGAAGGAATCCGAATCCATCCGGAAGAACCTCAAGAACACCCTCTCCGTAGATGTTCCCGCTCTTGACCGCCTGAGCCTTGAGAATCTCAAAAATTAACTCCTGCTTGCGCATCCCCTGAGCGCCTTCAACACCCAGCTCTTTTGCAATTTTAACAAGCTCCTGGATTTTTCGGTTCTTTAGCTCCTTAAGGTTCAATTGAGGTTTTGGCTCCTCTTGAACCTGAACAGAACCTGGCGCACTCGGCGCCTGAGAATCGGCTGGACTTGAAGTCGTCTGCTGTATGCTTTGTCCTGGCTCACTCGCCTCTGTTCCTGAATTGTTCTGCGCCTTATTCTCTTCCGCTGAAACTCCTTCTTTTTTAGCTTCAGCATTTTCTTCCTTTGAAGATGAGCGTTGCCTTCCTCTACGAGGCTTGGGAGGTTCTTCTCCGCTCTTCTGATTCAATTCCTCATTCTGCTCTTCATTTTTTGCCATCATTTACTCCTTGAACTTATTTTTGGAAATGAAAAAAATCCTGATTAAATCCGGATATTTTTTCAGGGCTATTCCAAAACTTTTACTATAAAACCTTAACCTTTGCTTACGCTTATCTTTGTTTTTCAATTAACAGAAACCTTGGCGTGCAAAACAGAAATTCGGCTATCTATTTTAGATTATAATCCCTTTGAAAACCTTGTCAAGTCCGGTTTCAAAAATGCCTCGCCACACGGACATATTCGTTCAAGCCGATCTTGATGGACTTTGCTATGCCGTTCTCCCCCACGGTAAAAACCAGGTATCTGGGAATCTCGCTGTCCGGAATAATGATCTCATAAAAGTATGGGTCATCCGGATGAACCTGACGAAGACGCCTTGGGCTGGAGCCATTTGCAGATTCCATCCATAGCTGGTCGTTTTTGACCCTTATCCTGTAAACCCCAAGGGAGCGTTGATAAAATCGTAAGTCTGTGAGTAATTCCGGCTCAATTGAGCCATAATCTCCAATAAAATTCTGCCAGAGATTTCTGGCTTCTGCAAAATCTCTTTCCTGCTTTTCAATCTGGAGCAAAATTTTCAAAAGCCCGTGCCCAATCTCATAAGCTGAATCGTTCATTATATTTGCGAAAACAATTATGCCAATTTTGTCATCTGGCGCTATATACATCTGAGTGCCGTATCCGGGATTAGCGCCATCATGGCCTATCAGTTTATGCCCGTAAAAATCTTGAATGAAGAAGCAGAGACCGATTTTTTCCAGACGCGTGTCAACTGAATAATGTGGAGTGAACATCATAGACAGGGTTTCTGACTTAAGGATTTGAGCCTGTCCAAGCCTGCCATTATTGAGCAGGGCAATGAGATAGCGGGACATATCAGGCACCGTGGAATAAAGACCACACATAGGCGTGACCGGATAGCGCATAAAAGGAATAGGCTCATATTTTCCCAATACCTGCGTGTAGCCAGTGGCAAGGTTTTTTATAATATCATCAGTTTCATAAAAATGGCTATGCGTCATTCCGAGTGGTTTGAGGATGTGCTCATCCATATAATTGTTAAAAGTTTCACCGCTTAATTGCTCCAGTATCAATCCGAGCCCCCCAAAGCAGAAGTTGCAATAAGCGAATTTTGTTCCCGGACAAATCTCAGGTCTTATGCCGTCAATAAATAGCGCTTTCAGCGAGGGCCTCTCAAAATTATCCGGAACCAGCAGGGTGGGGATGAGAAAGGCTATTTGCCGCCAACTCATCAACTCTCCAGCGCCAGATGTATGCGTGAGTATATCAAGGAAAGTCACTTGCCGACAACTCTTTTTGCCGGACCGATAAAGCGCATAAGGCGCAAATTGATTGACCGGAGCATCAAGCTGGAATTTTCCCTGCTCATACTCCTGCATTATTCCGATGGCGGTAAAGGTTTTGGAAACCGATGCGGTTTCAAACACAGAATTTTCTGAGATGAGCTCTTGATTTTTCAAATCCGCATATCCGAAATACCCGGACCAGACAAGCTGGTCTCCTTTCACAATCCCGATTGCCAATCCCGGCGCGTGCCATTTCTTCATTCCCGCTTGCGCATATTCTTCCAGCTTTTTGGATAGATCGGGAGCCAGGCTGAAGTTATTGACCCTGACAGGCCCTTGAGCCTGAATCCCTCCAAAAGAAAAAAACAGAAACCAACTCAGAAAAAAATATTTTTCCCAAATTTTCATTGTCAACTCCTTTTATCAGGAGCCGGGGACCAATCCCGCGCTCTCCTGATTTTATCATTTTACCACAAATCCCGGACCGGAGAACTTGACAATGATTGTTTATTTGGTTATATTAACAAATAGCAAATATAAAGGAGCCAGAAATGGAAGAAGCGGTCAGAAGGAAATATGAGGCGCGTGCGAAAATCGTGAAGGCGATGGCGCATCCGAGCCGATTGTTTATTATTGATGCGCTTTCCAAAAAGGAGACCTGCGTGTGCAATCTGGCGGAGCAGATTGGCGCGGATGTTTCTACGGTGTCAAGGCATCTATCGGTTCTTGAAAATGCCGGGATAATTGAGCATCGGAAGCAGGCCTTAAAGGTTTTTTACCGGCTAAAAAGCCGTTGCGCGGTAAATATCTTTGATTGCGTGGAGTCCGTGATCAATAACAATGTCAGGCAACAGTTGCGTGCGATAAGATAGGCTTAGGTCAGAAGGTTTTTTGTGGACTGGAACGGTAATTGGCAAGAAGGTATCATGGGTATGCAAAAAGAAAGTTATGAAAGGAGGATGTTAAGATGAAAAATGAAACGCAGACAAAACTGCCGGATTGGGTATGGGAGTTCCATGGACATCGCTGTCCGTTCATGCCGATAGGGTATCGGATGGGCGTGATTGCCTTGCGTGAGCTCGGGATTGAAAGGATAAGGGATCATGGCGCGATCGCGCTGTCGGAGATGGGCGTAGGCCACCCGCAGGGTTGTATGGTGGATGGTGTTATGTCTGCAACAGGCTGTACCTACGGGAAGCTAATGATGGAGCGGTTAAACTATGGCAAAGCCGCGATAATTCTATACGCGCCCAAAAAGGGCGCGGTGAGGGTCTACCTCAAATCAGATTTCCAGGACTTACTGGGCAAGGAGGAGTTCTTCGCTTACCGGAAGCGGGGCATAGAGCCATCGGACATCCCTTTTGAGGTGGCGGAACGGGCGATTAAGCTGGTGCTGAATACCGCTGAAGACCAGATGTTCAAGATAGAAAAATTGTCTGAATTCTCCTTCTCCCTCCCGAAAGGCTCTTTCGCCAAGGTCAAGTGTTCTAAATGCGGTGAATATGTGTTTGAGCGTTATATTCGGAGCGTGGATGGTAAGCCGGTGTGTATTCCGTGTTCAGGCTTTACGGAATCAAGGCTGGATGTATTAAAGGGTATCCAGTGAAGAGAATGAGAAGATAGGAATTATGTTTACCGCGGTTATCGCTGGCGTAATAACATTTTTCTTCACGACCGTTTTAACGATCGCTGGTGTTGGCGCCGCGTTCATTCTGATTCCGGTCTTTCTCGCCCTGAAGATACCTCTTCTTACCGCAATGTCAATTGCGCTTTTCTTGAACGCGGTTGCCATGACACTCGCTTCTGTTCGCTACGCCAGGGACAATCTTATCGTCTGGAAAAGCGCCATTCCTATCTTAATCGCCGCCACAATACTTTCTCCATTAGGGGCAATCACCGCAAACCATCTGCCCGAGAATTTGCTTAAATGGTTTTTTGTCGGGTTTCTTCTCTTTGCCGCGACTATGATGCTGTTTTACCAAGCGAAGGAAAGGTCTGTAGAATTCAACACTAAAAAGGCGGTGGGATATGGTTTGGGGGTTGGCTCCTTGGCTGGGTATATTGGAGGGCTTTTGGGGGTTGGGGGCGGCAATATCATTGTGCCGATTCTGGTCTGGATGGGATTTAATCCCAAAAAGGCGTCAGCTACAACCGCGTTTATTGTTATATTTTCTTCTCTATCTGGATTTTTCGGTCGGGTAAGCATGGGAAGTATGAACCTGACGCTCTTATTCTGGTGCGCGCTGGGGTCTGTCGCCGGCTCTCTTTTGGGCGCCTGGCTTATGTCAAAAAAACTCAGTTCCAAAAATGTCAAATTAACCATTGGCGTCATTCTCTTTTTCATTGCGTTCAAGATGATTTGGGATTTGCTAAAGTAATAAAAGGAGAGGTGACTAAACCGTATGAAAAAACTAACCTATAAATTTTTAGGGAATAAAAGTCAGTTGTGCGCGCAAAGAGTATGAGCTATGAATACACTTTACTTTGCCCCTCTCATTTTCTTTTGCATAGCGTTTGTCTTCTCTATGCTTGGTATGGGTGGGTCTCAGCTATACATTCCCATCCTATACTGGATGGGTCTTGACTTTAAGACAGAAGCCATTCCCTTGGGCATGTTATTGAATGTCGTGAATAGTGGCACCGCGGCAGCGACTTACACGATCAAGAAAATGGTTGTCTGGAAAACGGCTTTGCCCTTTGCCCTTGCCATGCTGATTCTTCCCCCGGTTGGAGCATGGCTAAACGCTCAGCTCCCCACCAAGCCGCTTATTGCCTTCTTTGCAGTTTTTACAGCCACCGCAGCGACCCTTATGCTTTCCGGCTGGAAACCCCAAAAAGGGGAAATGTCCTCAAAGGGACGCATCCTTCTTGGTTTATCCGGTGGGAGCATTTTGGGGTTTGTTGCGGGGCTCATTGGTCGTGGGGGCGGTTCTTTTGTCGTGCCTTTACTCTATATGGCAGGTCTGGAGGCAAAAGCCGCGGCAGCCACCTCTGCATTTGTGGTAACCTGCTCGGGCGTGTCAAGTTTCATCGCTCACCTGGCTATTGCGGCAAAACCCGATTGGCTCATCTGGGGTTCCTGCGTGATTGCGGTATTTTTAGGTAGCGAGATCGGTTCTCGTGTTATGTCCCAGAAATTGAAGCCCAAAGGAGTGCGCATAATATTTGGTTTGACGCTATGGGGGGTAGCGCTGTTCCTGTTCGTGAACGATGTGCTTTTGAAGTAAAGCCATGGAGAAGTATTCAGCAGGAGTTTGAGGTGATATTGATGCGTCATAATTTTAAAATCGTTTTAGTGGGATTTTTCCTGATAGGGCTTTGGGCGTATCCTTTATATTCCGATATGTTATTTGAAACTGAGCCTAATCCCCAGGATAAGTTCTGGGAGAGACTCAAGGGCATCCCACTCGGAAATCTTATTTTTGACTTTAGCGGACAGGCGCGGCTCAGGTATGAAAATGACCACAATTTCCTCTTAACCGGCTATGCTCCAGGCGAGGACGACCAACTGCTCCTCACCAGACTCCGGCTTAATTTTGCCCTCCGGGATGAACAAGGCGCAACTTTTTTCCTTCAACTCCAAGACGCGCATCCGTTCCTCACTCAATTTGAAGACTCCGATTTTCCCATCAGCAATCCAATTGAAGATACTCTGGATATCCGTCAGCTTTATGTAGAATGGCTTAACATAGCGGGCAGTCCGATTGGAATTAAAATTGGCAGGCAGGAGATTTCTTATGGAGACCAGAGGCTCTTTGGTCCGGGAAATTGGGGCAACACCGGCAGATATGCCTGGGATGCTGGCAAGCTAATCATCAATACCGACCGTTTCCAAGCCGACCTCTGGATGGGCAGATATTTGCGTTATAAATCAGACCTATGGCCCAATCCATCTGTTGATGATTTTCTTACGGATGTCGTCTATGTCAAGCTTAAAAAACTTCCCTTCCGGCTGGACCTGTTTTATGTTTATAAAAATAATTACAGCGGAGAAATTGTGGGCGAGTCAGGAGCCGGAGACCTGCGCTCCCACACTGTTGGATTCCAAACCGAGGGACAGGCTTTCAATTACTGGGACTGGGGGGCAACCTTCGCGGGGCAGTTCGGAGATTACGGCAAGGACACTATTCGCGCTTACGGGGCAAACGCCAAGTTGGGGTTCACTTTCCCAACAGAATGGTCTCCGCGCTTGGGCGGGCAATACACCTGGGGCTCGGGCGACCACGACCCGGAAGACGGCATTTATGAAACCTTTGACGGCGTTTATGGCGGCAGGGACATCTTTTTCTATGGATACCTGAACCTCTTTTTCTGGGCTAATCTTCAGGACCTGCAAGCTGAATTCTCTTTGGAGCCACACCGCACTTTGAAATTATTTTTGGACTATCATCATTTTTCTCTGGCAGACCCGCATGATGCCTGGTATACCACCAGCCTTCAAGCCTACCACCGCGACCCGACTGGGAGGTCCGGCTCCACACTGGGAGATGAAATAGATTTTCGCGTAGTCTGGAACCTCTGGAATCACCTGGAGCTAATGAGCGGCTATGGGCAATTTATTCCCGGAGAGTTCGTGGAAAACACCGGACCGGCAAAGACTGCCGACTGGTTCTTCTTCCAAGGCGCTTATTCCTGGTGAATAAGAAGAGAAAATGCTTGAGATAAAGAGACAGGCGATCGCGCTGGAGCCGGCGTAGCTCTTGGAACTTGTCAAATCGTATGTGCGGAGCTGGAAAAAAAGCTCTGAGCAAGGGCACTTGACTTTCTTGTTTATTTGGTTATATTAACAAATAGCAAATATAAAGGAGCCAGAAATGGAAGAGGCGGTCAGAAGGAAATATGAGGCGCGTGCGAAAATCGTGAAGGCGATGGCGCATCCGAGCCGATTGTTTATTATTGATGCGCTTTCCAAAAAGGAGACCTGCGTGTGCAAGCTGGCGGAGCTGATTGGCGCGGATGTTTCCACGGTGTCAAGGCATCTATCGGTTCTTGAGAATGCCGGGATAATTGAGCATCGGAAGCAGGGCTTAAAGGTTTTTTACCGGCTGAAATGCCGTTGCGCGGTAAATATCTTTGATTGTGTGGAGTCCGTGATCAATAACAATGTCAGGCAACAGTTGCGTGCGATCAAATAGGCTCGGGTCAAGGAGCGTTCGGTGGACTGGAAAAAAGAATTGAAAATCGCGGGGCTGATGCTCGGTCTATTTTTCTTTTTGTTTTATCTGCCAGTTGGGTCAGCCAGATTTGATAATGCGGTGATGGAGTCTCTTCAATTGGTGAAATGGTATGCGCGTGAGCATATTATTCTATGCCTAGTTCCAGCATTTTTCATTGCGGGCGCAATCTCGGTTTTCATCAATCAGGCTTCGGTTTTGAAGTATCTTGGCGCCCGGGCAAATAAAATTCTTGCTTATGGCGTGTCATCGGTTTCCGGGACTATTCTTGCGGTTTGCAGTTGCACTGTGCTTCCAATGTTCGCTGGAATTTATCAAATGGGCGCGGGATTGGGTCCCGCAATAGCTTTTCTTTATTCCGGTCCTGCTATCAGCGTGCTCGCAATCATCCTGACCGCACGCGTGCTCGGTCTTCAGATCGGAGTGGCGCGCGCAGTAGGCGCAATCCTTTTCAGCATCATCATAGGGCTTTTAATGGCGCTGATTTTCCGAAAAGAGGAGCGTGAAAAATATGAGGCGCAAATGAGCCTGCCAGAGCCAGAGGTAAAGAGAGCGCTCTGGAAGAATGTTTTATATTTTGCGTCAATGGTTGGAATTTTGGTTTTTGCCAACTGGGGCAAGCCCGCTCAGGAAAACGGAATCTGGTTTGCGATATATTCTGCTAAATGGCTTCTGACGATTTTGAGCGCGCTTAGCTTAGGCGTGATTCTGGTTTTATGGTTTGGGCTGAAATGGTGGAAATTTTTAATTATAGCTCTTCCGGTCATCATCATGGGCATACTTTTTCCGCAAAATCATCTTCTAGTGTTCGGGGTTGGCGCTTTAATTTTCGCGATTTTAATCAGCAACGATAAATCTGAGCTTGGTCAATGGTTCCAGGCTTCCTGGACCTTTGCCAAACAAATTCTGCCTATGCTTCTGCTCGGAGTCCTGATTG
>Ga0272448_1002895_pt1 | contig 20985 bp, 18 predicted proteins | sample YNPCB0191_FD_202220 | JGI IMG/M metagenome (GOLD analysis project Ga0272448, IMG submission 202220) | Hot spring sediment microbial communities from Yellowstone National Park, WY, United States - YNP-CB-019-1 | ecosystem: Environmental > Aquatic > Thermal springs > Hot (42-90C) > Sediment... | reverse complement strand
CCGAAGTTTTGGGTTAAGTGTCAGCACAGCAATAAATGGCTGGTACAGAAAATTCCTGCAGAGGATGCAGAAAAACAAAAACTTGAACTAGCGCAATAAGGTAGATTTTTTGATTTCTTGAAAAAATCCCTTACGTTTGGCTATTCAAAGCCTTTTGCTTATGGCAGCATTTTATATCGTACTGCTGGTACTTTTTTATGTTTTCACACCGGCACTGATTCTTTATCTCTGCCGTAAGTTTCCCTGGATCAATAAGCTGGGAGCGGTAGTGGTGGCCTATATAGTTGGCCTTGTGGCAGGTAATATGGGTATTCTGCCTGAGGGTGCCGATAAAGTTCAGAATACCATTATGAGCATTACCATTCCTCTGGCTGTCCCGTTGCTGCTGTTTTCATCCGATATCAGAACCTGGTTCCGTCTGGCAGGAAAAACCGTCATATCCCTGTTTCTTGGCACCATTATGGTGGTCGCCACCGTCATTGCCGGATATTTTATTTTCAGGACTCCTGCAATAAACGATTTCTGGAAAGTCAGCGGTATGCTGGTAGGTGTCTATACCGGAGGAACCCCGAATCTTGCTTCTATTGCCCTGATGCTCAATGTGGATCCAAATACCTACATCATTACCCATACCTATGATCTTTTTGTCGGAAGCGTTCATTTGCTGTTTCTGATGACAGTAGCACGGAGCTTCTTCGGACTCTTTCTGCCGCCCTACCGTTTTCTGAAACCTGAAGACAGGAATTTTTCCCTTTCGGACGGGAAAAACCCATATGAAGGAATCTTCCGTCGGAAAGTGTTTGTGCCTCTCCTCAGAGCCTTTGGAGTAGCAGTACTTATTTTTCTGCTGGGTGCACTCCCGACTTTGTTTCTGAAACAGGAACATCAGATGGTGGTTATTATTCTGGTTATAACCACACTCGGTATCCTGGCTTCCCTGGTTCCGTGGATTAACAAAACGGAAAAAACGTTCGAAGCAGGCATGTATCTGATTCTTATATTCTCTGTTACGGTTTCTTCCATGGCCGATATTCAGAAGTTCTCAATTCAGTCAGCTCCGATTTTGTATTATATAGTATTCGTCATCTTCGGTTCCTTGCTTTTTCAGGCACTTATCAGCTATTTTTTCCGTATAGATACTGACACCATGCTAATAACATCCACAGCCCTGATCTGCTCACCGCCCTTTGTACCGGTTGTGGCGGGTGCCCTGCGCAACAAAGAAATTATTATTACCGGCATTACTATTGGTATTATCGGATATGCCATTGGGAATTACCTGGGTTTTTTTGTTGCCCGGTTTTTGTCGGCTTATTGAAGAACAACCCAGTTTTCCAGCGGATCTTGAGAAACAAAAGTGTCTCCGTTGCAAACCAGCGGATGCTGGTCTCTTTCTTCTTTGCTGATAATAAATGCCGAGCGGTTGGTAATTCCCCGCAATACAAATGCCTGAAAGGCTTCGTTGGTAAGAACATCAAAGTAGGAAACCATGCGTCCCTGATGGGTAGGATCATTCACAATCACTGAAATGTCGGAATAGGTTTCCGTGCCAACGTGTTTTCCCAGCAGCTGACCCTCAGTAACCTTGTCGCCAATTTGCAGGTTGACAGCCAAATTAATATGGAATATCTGAAACCGGAAAGCAGGATATTTTTCCGAAACGATTTCTATTTTGGTGCCTGTCCATTCCTGTTCAACCCGCGTGATTTCTCCGTTAACCGGGCAGAAAATTTTGACATCTGACCAGTTGACAGTATCCGATGGCTGAAAGTAATGTTTCATGCTCCGGCAATGTTCAAAAGCATCGGAATAGTCATGGCCTACCGACGACCGGAAACGGGAAACCCTGTATATTTTCCCGATTTCGATGTAATTGGTACTGATAAACTGAGGAACCCCGTTCTTGTCAATATCCCAGACATCGGAAGCTGCCGGCTCCCTGTCTTTTTCCTTTTTGCAGCCTACTGCCATCAGCAGGCAGAGTGTTAAAATGAAGGGAAAATTCTTCATACGACATCCATTTGGTGATACTTGCATCTGTTCCGGCAAAGGCACAGGGGAAACCATATGCCCATATAAGAGACAGGAAAACCTGTAGTTGGGTGATTTCTAAATCTGTATAAAGGTACTAAATTTTCAGGATAAAGATTTCTCTGTTGTAAAGTATGCAGATTCGTATCTTTTCATAAGGAAGGAATTTGTAATTTTCGAACGATCGGAAAAAGACTATGGTGGGAAATATTCTTATCAAAAACATCAGGGAGATTCTGGTCACAGACGTGCCGGCAGATGGGCCACTTAGAGGGGTGGCCATGAATCGTCCCGGAAGGTTTCCTGATGCGTGGATAATGATCAGGGACGGTCGTATAGAACGGATCGGAAACATGAAGGATTTTCCGGGGCACAAAGAAACGGAAGAATTCCGGCAGGTTGATGCATCGGGGAAATTTGTCATTCCTGCTTTCTGTGACTCTCACACGCACATCGTTTATGCAGGCAGCCGTGAACAGGAATTCGTTGATAAACTTTCAGGGCTTTCGTACGAAGAGATTGCCTTGAGGGGAGGAGGTATTCTTAACTCCGTTGCTCTTTTGCGCAGGACGCCGGAGGAAGAATTATACCGGCAGGCGTATCTGAGGGTCAGGGAGGTAATGCGGCAGGGAACAGGTTCTCTTGAAATTAAGAGCGGATATGGGCTTACCCCTGAAGATGAACTGAAAATGCTTCGGGTAATCAGAAGGTTGAAAGAGACTACACCCCTTGCCATAAAAGCCACTTTTCTCGGTGCCCATGCCATACCTGAAGAACATCGCAACAACAGGGAAGAATATATCCGGATACTGCTTTTTGAGATGATACCGGCTGTTGCATCAGAAGGCCTTGCTGATTTTATTGATGTTTTTTGCGACACAGGTTTTTTTACACCGCAAGAAACCGAGCGGATCCTGATGACAGGGATAAAGTACGGATTACGACCAAAAATTCATGCCAATGAACTGGATAATTCGGGAGGGGTGCAAACCGGAGTGAAATACGATGCCCTTACGGTTGACCATCTTGAGCGGATTGGCAGGGAAGAGCTGGACGCTCTCGAAGCTTCAGAGACCATTGCTACGGTTCTTCCCGGGGCTTCTTTCTTCCTTTCTCTTCCTGATCCTCCGGTTCGGGAAATGATTCGGAGGAATATTCCCGTTGCGTTGGCTTCTGATTATAATCCCGGTTCATCTCCGTCTGGTAATATGAAACTGATGATGTCACTGGCCTGCATCCGTTGGAAAATGCTCCCTGCCGAGGCACTCACTGCGGCTACGATCAATGGGGCATGGGCCATGGATGTTGCTGGCGAAACAGGATCCATAGAGCCTGGTAAAAGGGCCGATATGATCATTACCAAACCCATGCCTTCCTTTGAATTTTTCCCTTATGCGTTTGGTTCTGACCTGATTGATATGGTATTACTTGGCGGTGAAATAGTGCCTGGCTGAAGCCGGGAAATAAAAACAAGCAAACAGGAGGAAATTTTATGCAGAAAATTATTGAATGTGTTCCCAATTTTTCGGAAGGACGTGACAGAAGAGTAATTGATGAGATAGCTTCGGCCATATCATCAGTTGAAGGAGCACACCTGCTGAATATTGACCCCGGAAAGGCAACAAACCGCACAGTTATCACCTTTGCGGGATCACCGGAGCCGGTTCTGGAAGCTGCCTTCCGGGCTGTGAAAAAAGCCATGGAACTCATCGACATGTCGAAGCACCATGGTGAACATCCCCGGTTCGGTGCAACCGATGTTCTGCCACTGGTACCTGTTCAGGGAATTTCTATGGAAGAAACAGCAGAGCTGGCGAGGGCATTAGGAAAGCGAATAGGAGAGGAGCTCAGCATACCGGTTTACCTGTATGAACATGCTGCCAGCTGTCCCGAGAGAAAGAACCTGGCTACGGTAAGGGCCGGTGAATATGAAGGCCTGCAGGCAAAACTTGCCGACCCTGCATGGAAGCCTGATTTCGGGCCGGCAGTATTTCTTCCCCGCACCGGAGCAATAGCCGTGGGAGCGCGTGATTTTCTGATTGCCTATAACATTAACCTGAATACAACTTCTACCCGCAGGGCAAATGCTGTGGCCTTCGATATACGGGAAAAAGGCCGCCCGAAAAGAGAAGGAAATCCGGTAACAGGAAAAATTGTCAGGGATGAACAAGGTAACCCTGTCATGATTCCCGGATCACTGCGTCATGTAAAAGCCATCGGGTGGTTTATTGAAGAGTACGGCATAGCGCAGGTTTCCTGCAATCTGACCAATATCCGGGAAACTCCCCTGCACATTGTTTTTGAAGAAGCCTGTAGCAAAGCTGAAGCCAGGGGAATGCGGGTTACCGGTTCGGAAATTGTCGGTCTGGTGCCCCTGCAATCCCTGCTCGAGGCAGGAAAATATTTTCTGCAGAAACAGAAACGATCTACTGGAGTCTCTGATGAAGAGCTTATCCGTATTGCTGTCCGTTCACTCGGTTTGAACGATTTGTATCCGTTTCGCCCGGAGGAAAAAGTGATTGAATACCTTCTTCGTGAAAAGGGTATTTCCCTTTTAAGCGATCTGACGGTTCGCGGTTTTCTTGAAGAAACGGCTTCCGAATCACCCGCTCCGGGCGGAGGCTCTGTCGCAGCCCTTATGGCAGCTGCGGGTGCATCCCTGGGCATGATGGTGGCCAATCTCTCAGCCCAAAAGCCCGGATGGGATGAACGCTGGGAGGAATTTTCACAGTGGGCAGAGAAAGCAAAGGCTGTCCAGCAGGAGCTGATCCGTCTGATCGACGAAGACACAAGAGCGTTCAATGCCCTGATGGAAGCCTACCGTTTGCCAAAAAATACGGAAGAAGAAGCTGCCAGGAGAACATCGGCCATTCAGGGAGCAGTATTGCATGCCATGGAGGTTCCCCTTTGTGTAATGAAATCCGGATGGCAGGCACTTCCCGTGGTGAAGGCTATGGCGGAAACCGGAAACCCAAATTCCATCAGCGACGCAGCTGTCGGCGCACTGGCCCTGACAGCCGGCATCCGCGGCGCCCACCTGAATGTGAAAATCAATGCCTCTTCGCTGAAAGATAAAGAAAAAGCGGCGCAGATCCTTCGTGAAGCGGAAGAAATTGAAAAGCAGGCTGCGGAATACGAAAAAACCATCCTGGAGTTTGTCCGTAAAGCAATAAAGTAATGATTTTCAATCAGTAACTTTTTTTCGCTTCTACCGGGCTGAAAGAATCGCCTGATATTTAGAGGCGTTGGAAGGATCGATTTCACTGAGGATGGTTACCACCCTTCTTCCTTCATCGGGCAATGTTTCAGAAAAAACATTGATGAGTTCCTGGGATTTTGCATTCAGAACCACCTGAAGCAAATGCATGTAAGGATCGGGCTTGGTACGGTACACCTGCTGGAGAAGCCGGAGACTTTCGGCTATTTCTGCACGCCCTTCCACGGGTTTGGAACTCATAACATCCAGTCCGAGACGATGATAGCGGTACAGAAATTCACGCACAGGCTGGTACTGCTTGTCCAGCAGGTTGTTGACCAGCCAGTACCGGTTTTTGTTTCCCTTGCCGTCAAAAGCTTTCCATCCTTTTTCCGGTGCATTCTGGGCATTCAGAACAATGTTCTCGGCTTTCTGAAAATATTCAGTACCTCCTTCCGGCGAAAAAGAATCGTAATCGAGGCCGATGATGATATAGGCATAATAGGCCAGGATGGAAGTGAGATTGGAAAGATGGGAGGTTTCAGTGAATTCAAGAGGCTGAAATTCCTGGTACCTGATATCAAAATTATCATCGAGATAATTCAGCAAAATCGAATTGTACGAACTTCCGTAAACCGGCCGTCGGCTCTGAACCTGGATGGTTCCTCTGAACTGATCGGCCGAAACCTGCTCGTTCAGATTAATGTAGATATTGCATTCAATCCGTTCCGCCGGAGCATAAACATGGCTGGTCCATGCCCGGTTGTTCATAAATTCATAAATGGCATTCTGAAGGGTCTGGAAAATCTGCTTATTGGTTCCCTGAATCTGCTGGGTAACAACCTGTACATTGCAGTTTAGCTCCTGGGCATTCAGATGAACCAAACCTGCCAGAATGAGAATACCGGAAAAGATAATTCTTTTCATAAGAGGGAAAGTGTTTTGTTCAGTATGTCAAGCGCAACAGCTTTCTTATCCTTAAGAGAAAACTCTTCCGGAGGATGATTATTGTCGAGAATGGTAATTTTATTGGTATCGGTTCCGAAACCGGCTCCTTGGTCTTCCAGTGAATTGAGCACTATGAAATCAAAATTTTTTTTCCGCAGTTTCTGAAGTGCGTTTTCATGTCCGTTGCCGGTTTCAAGGGCAAATCCGGCAAGGATCTGTCCTGCTTTTTTACGTTTTCCTAATTCGGCGGCTATATCGGGATTGGCTTTCAGCTCGAGGGATAAGGTGTCGTGTTCCCGTTTCAGCTTGTTTTTTGATGGATTGGCCGGGGTATAGTCAGCGACGGCTGCCGCAAGAATGGCTATATCGCACCGGGGAAAAACAGCCAGGCATTTTTCGAGCATCTCACGAGCCGTAGTGACGCGGATAATTTCTATGGAAGGATGCTCCGGTGACAGGGAAACAGGGCCGCTGACAAGAATAACACGGGCTCCGGCACCGGCAAAAGCTTCGGCCAAAGCATATCCCATTTTGCCGGATGAGAAATTTCCGATAAACCGCACCGGATCAATGGGCTCATATGTTGGCCCGGCCGTGATAAGAACGGTTTTATTGTTCAGTTTTTTTTTTCTTTCCTCCTGCCGGGAATCATTCAGGAATGCGGAGACGGCCAGGAATATTTTTTCCGGCTCTTCCATACGGCCTTTGCCTTCCAGCCCGCTGGCAAGTTCCCCCGTAGCTGGTTCAATGAAATGAACTCCGCGTTTCCTGAGCAGAGCAATGTTTTCCTGTGTTGCCGGATGTCGGAACATATCCAGGTCCATGGCGGGTGCAGCAAATACAGGACACCGGGCCGAAAGGTATGTTGTGAGCAAAAGATTATCAGCCAATCCGGCGGCCATTTTTGCCAGGGTATTGGCTGTGGCAGGGGCTATGATAAAAACATCGGCCCAGACGCCCAGATCAACATGGCTGTGCCAGTCACCTGTTTTGGTTTCGAAAAAATCGCAAAGCACTGGATTCCACGAGAGTGTTGCCAGAGTAAGCGGGGTAATGAATTCTTTGGCCAGAGGCGTCATAAGAACCTTCACCTCGGCACCTTCTTTAACAAACAAACGGATCAGGGAGGCAGCCTTGTATGCAGCTATACTGCCCGTAATACCCAGCAGTATTTTCTTCCCCTTCAGCATTATGATTCGGGAGTATTCTCCTTGTGGGGATTCCTGTAATAGATTTCCCCGTTCAGGAATTCCTCAGTAGCTATCAGCGTCGGTTTGGGCAACCGCTCATAATACTTCGAAATCTCAATCTGTTCCCGGTTTTCGAATACTTCTTCCAGGTTGTCAGTGTAACTGGAAAATTCCTCCAGCTTGTGGCTCAGTTCCTGCTTGATTTCGTTGCTGATCTGATTGGCACGCTTGGCAATAATCATGACACTTTCATAAATATTGCCCGTTTTGGCATCCAGCTGATCGACGTTTCGTGTTACTGTTGTGGTGGGCGCTTTCGTTTTTCTGAAATCGTTCATAGACAAAATATAGATTGAGTTATAAATTCAATGCCTGGGCTGATTCATCGTACATCTTCTGAACTTCCTTCATGTATTTGCTTTTCGGAAATTCAGCTATAAAGGAATAATATTCATCAACAGTATTCTGAAACCGTTCCTTTTTCTTGCTTTCCACACTGTTTTTCGCCAGAAGGTAGTTTGATTTCAGGAGAAGATACATCAGTTCTTCGCGGTATTTGGTATCGGGAAATTCGTTCAGACTGTTCCGCAAGGCTATGATGGCTGCTTTGTAATACCCGAGGTTGTAATAGAGTTTGGCATTCAGGTAAGATTTGCTGACAAGTTTTTCCCTGAGTTCCTGTATGTATTTCTGGCAGTCGCTTATGCGTTTGCTTTTAGGATACTTGTTCATGAATACCTGGAAGGCCGTAATGGCATCATAGGTGTTTTTCTGGTCAAGGCTTGGCCTGGGCGACAAGAGATAATAGCAATAGGCTACCATATAATCTGTTTCCTCTGTAAAGAGACTCCGCGGATGCAGTTGCCCGAATTCTTCAAAATAATGGCCTGCCATTACATAATCCTGTTGTTTGAAATAACTCCAGGCATAATAATAATCAACCGTGTCGGCTTTTAGAGAACCTTTATAGTAAGGTTTGATTTGTTCAAAAAGAGTAATGGCCTTGGTATAGTCTTCCTTGTTGTAATATTCAATGGCTTTCTGGTATTTCAGACTCAGGTCGGGGCTCTTCAGCAGTTTCTCATACTTTGAACAGGAAACAGCCACAAGAACCAAAACCGGAATAGCCAGAACAATTTGTCTTTTCTGAAACATGCCGCAAAAGTACATATAATGTTCAAATTTTTGCAAGTTTTAATAACAATTAACAAAAATTACTTTCAGCAGAAGTTTTGGCCGACAGACCTGATAGGTAATTTGTCCGGTGATGCCAATAAAGGAAATTTTCAGACATACCCGGCTTGACACTCTGCGTCTTTATCCTGCATATAAACAAATAACAGGCTTCTTTATTGCTGGCACCTGAAACATTCCTGATCAATTCCGTTCAAACTGCCTTGTGAAGCGAGGTGCAAAACGGCAATGACAGGAGCATGCTATAATGCATTTTTTCGATTTGCAAAAAACGATTAGGTTTGTAGCATTAAAATAACCTTAAAAATATACTGCTGTGGATATTTTTGATAAAATACACAAAAACCGTGGTCCGCTGGGTCAATATCAGAAGGAAGCACATGGATATTTCATGTTTCCCAAACTTGAAGGAGAGATCAAACCCAGAATGAAATTCAGAGGCAAGGAAGTGCTTACATGGAGTCTGAATAATTACCTGGGACTGGCCAACCATCCTGAAGTTCGGAAAGCCGATGCCGAAGCGGCCGCGCGCTGGGGTCTGGGATATCCTATGGGGGCCCGTATGATGTCGGGGCAAACTACTCTCCATGAACAACTGGAAGAAAAACTCGCTGCCTTTGTTGGTAAGGAAAGAGCTTACCTGCTGAATTTCGGTTACCAGGGGATGGTTTCCATCATCGATACCCTTTTAAGCAGGAATGATGTGGTGGTTTACGATTCTGAAAGCCATGCCTGCATTCTTGACGGGTTGCGGTTGCACATAGGTAAACGGTTTGTGTACGCCCATAATGACATGGACAGTCTGAAAAAACAGCTTGAGCATGCAACCCATGTGGCTGAAACCACTGGCGGAGGAATTCTTGTTATTACCGAGGGAGTTTTTGGTATGGCGGGCGATCTCGGCAAACTCGATGAAATTGCCGCTCTGAAAAAAGATTTCCGGTTCAGAATACTCGTGGATGATGCCCATGGATTCGGAACCATGGGAAAAACCGGAGCCGGAACAGGTGAGCATTTTGGCGTGCAGGATAAGATCGACCTGTATTTTGCCACCTTCGCCAAGGCTATGGCCGGTATTGGAGGCTTCATTGCAGGGGAACGGGAAGTTATTGACTACCTGCAGTACAACATGCGCTCACAGATTTTTGCCAAATCACTGCCTATGCCCATGGTAGAAGGAGCTCTGAAAAGGCTTGAACTTCTGCAAACCCGTCCGGAGTTAAAAGACAATCTCTGGAAAATTGTACGGGCCTTGCAGGATGGACTCCGTGCCAAAGGATTCAATCTCGGAAACACCAACTCGCCTGTAACTCCTGTGTTCCTCTCGGGAAGCGTGCCGGAAGCCACCAATATCATTTTTGATCTTCGTGAAAATTACAACATCTTCTGTTCCATTGTTGTATATCCTGTTGTTCCGAAAGGGGTTATCCTGATCCGCATTATTCCTACTGCGGTCCATACACTGGATGACGTTCAGTACACCATTAACGCGTTTTCGGAAATTGCCGAAAAACTGAAACAGGGTAAATACAATACCGACAAAATAGCAGAAGTGAACAAATAAAGAGGTTCTTAACATTTCGTTTTTGATATCCCTGGAAAGGATTTTAAAAATCAACCGGTTAGCACAGAGCGCCAACCGGTTGATTTTTTTAATTAAAACTGCTTAACCTTCGTATAAATGAATCGATCTGTATTTGAGGCATTCTTTTTTTACTTCTGTTCTGCCAGCCATCGTTCTGCCTCGATGGCAGCCATGCAACCCGAGCCGGCTGCCGTAACAGCCTGCCTGAATGTTTTATCCTGAACGTCTCCGCAGGCGAATACTCCTTCAACATTGGTCTTTGTGCTTCCCGGACGGGTAATGATGTATCCGGTTTCATCCGTTTCGATCCAGGGTTTGAAGATTTCAGAGTTCGGAGTATGACCAATTGCTACAAAGAAACCCTGAACATCAATCCGCTTTTCCTGTCCTTTATCGTCAGTGAGAATCACTCCGTTGACGGTCTGATCTCCGACAATTTCTTTGGTTACATGACCAAACAGTACTTCTATGTTCGGAGTGTTCAGTACCCGCTGCTGCATAACTTTGCTGGCTCTGAGGTAATTTTTTCTGACAATCATGTAAACTTTCCGGCACAAGCCGGCCAGGTACAGAGCTTCTTCGCAGGCTGTATCTCCTCCGCCAACAACAGCAACGTCCTGTCCTTTGTAAAAGAAACCATCGCAGGTGGCGCAGGCTGAAACGCCACTGCCCATAAATTTCTTTTCCGACTCCAGTCCCAGGTATTTGGCTGTGGCTCCGGTGGCAATGATTACAGCGTCGGCTTCAATCAAATGGGTTTCATCAGCAACAACTTTAAACGGCCTTTTGCTGAAATCAACCGATGTGATCATTCCGAAACGAACATCCGTGCCAAAACGCTGGGCCTGCTTTTTGAAATCCTCCATCATCTGAGGACCTGTGATTCCATCAGGATAGCCAGGAAAGTTTTCCACCTCGGTGGTGGTAGTGAGCTGGCCTCCGGGCTGAAGCCCTTCATAAAGTACTGGTTTCAGGTTAGCACGCGCTGCATAGATCGCTGCGGTATATCCTGCCGGTCCCGATCCGATAATGAGACAATGGACATGCTCGGCGTTGCCTTCCGGAACAACTTTTTCAGCCGGATCTTTCTGAACATCAAGTGGTTTGAATAAACTCATAATACGGTATTTTAATGATTAATATTAATAATATTCTGTGTTGTTTGTAAAGATATCTTTTCTGAAAGTTCAACAATTAACAGATTATGTGTGTGTATGTTCATATTTTCTTTTTTAGTGGCTTCTTCATTGCATTAATTTTAATATTGGTAAGAAGCGCGGAAAAGATAACAAAAATCATGTCAAAAACGTATAATATACTAAAAAACAAATTATTATGAAAACTTTGTCAGAACGGCAGAGAATGAGGGGAGGAAAAAATGTCAGGTTACAGGAGAAATCGGAGGGCAGGCGTGCAATTAGCCGTAAGGAAAGCGAAAAGCTTGCAAGGGAAATATGGGAGGAAATGAACCGTGACCTGATAATCAATACGGATTTTATGCAGTTTTAACCTGTATTTTCTGCAGAATGAGCGGTATAAAATGAAAAAAGCGGAGGTATAATTCCCTCCGCCTTCAGAACATGTCGGGGCGAGAAGACTCGAACTTCCGACCCCTTGCACCCCATGCAAGTGCGCTAGCCAACTGCGCCACGCCCCGATTCATCAACTTTTTGCCTGAAACAGCACAAGCACCTTGCTTTTCTGTTTCCGGCAGGCAAAAGTAGGAAAAAATTTTGTTTTTTTGTTGTCACCTGTGCAAAATATGCGAGGGATTCTTTTGGATGTAATATGATCGGAGATCCTGCTTTATACGACCTGCTTCATACGCTGGATATACCGTTTCAGTATTACGAACATCCGCCTGCTGCAACGATTGACGAAGCCCTAAGGTACTGGAAAGATATTGATGCGGTCTTCTGCCGGAATATTTTTTTCAGAAATCACAAGGGGAACAGGCATTATCTGGTTATTATGCGTCATGACAGGCTTCTTGACATCCATGCCCTGGAGAAATATGTGCGTCAGGGAAAGTTGTCTTTTGCCTCCGAGGCCCGCCTGCAGAAATATCTGGGAGTGAAGCCCGGTTCGGTAAGCCCTTTCGGGTTGATTCACGACAGGGAGCATCATGTCCATCTGTTCATTGACCGCCTGCTGTCAGAGGCCGAAAAACTTACCTTTCACCCGAATGACAACCGGGCAACCCTCGTGATATCTAACAGTAATTTTTTTAGATTTCTTAAACATACAGGCAATTTCTGGGAATGGATAGATTTTTTCTTTAAAGATCAATTTGCTGGTCAATAAATATTGGCTATTTTTGAATAACAGACAAATAATGAGGCGAATAAAATATCTCTTCGGTCTTTTGTGGTTGGTCAGGTTGACGGTACAGGGTTTTCCTTCTGATAGCATAAAAAGTGTTCTGTACATTAATTCCTACCATCAGGGACATGTTTGGGCCGACAGCCTCCTTAAAGGCATTCAGAGTATTCTGACCCGATCGAATGGGGTGGAACTGTATATCGAAAATTTTGACAGCCAGCGTTTCCCTGATTCCCTTTATGCCGAAAAATTCACCGATTACCTTGTGAACAAGTATATAAAAACTGTACCTGATTTGTACCTTGCTTCAGATGATGGTGCTGCGCGTTTGCTTTTAAATTTCCGGGCGAGAATCGGATCACAAAAGCCATGCGTGCTTTGCGGTATTAATGACAGGGAATATTACGCCGGATTTGGTAATGTTTATGGAGTACTTGAAACATTCCCCATCGATTCCACTCTTGGGCCTCTTTTGAGACGGTTTCCCGATGTGCAGAGGGTATGGGTTGTATCAGACAGTACTCCGAGTTCATTACAGATAAGGAAAGAGATTGCCCGACAAGCTGTTGCTTTTGGCGGAAAACCCGAGATGCGTTTTCTTCCCCTGTTTGATCCTGATGGGATAATTTCAGCAGTTGAAACTCTGGAAAAGGGAGAAGCCGTATTTGTAATCAATATGCGCATGTATAAAGGGCGTACTATCGATTTCCCTTCTTTTTTGAAAAGCCTGACCGGAAGTTGTCCGGTTCCTGTCTTCTGCAATTCTACTGAGGCGCCGGGAACCGGAACTATTGGAAGCCGCATCACAAGAGGCTATACTCACGGAAGGGATGCCGCAATACTGGCTATAACCCTTCTGAAAAATCCGGAATTAAGACCCACCCCTCCTTGGAGAGAGCCGCATATGGAATATGTTTTTGATTACCGGTCAGTCAGCAAGTTTGGTTATAATGTCAAGAATCTTCCTTCAGGTTCGGTTATACTCAATCAGCCACATACTCTGTGGACCAGATATAAAAAGGCAATTCTGGTAGGAGGTGCCGTAACCTTGTTCCTGCTCGGAGTGATTCTGATTCTTTCTTTTAATATTTCCCGCCGGATCAAAGCTGAGAAGATTATCAGAGAACAGATGGCTGAAATTGAAAGAAAAAGCAATTCGCTGGAGGAGGCCCTTTCTGCCTTGCAATTGTCTCACAAACAGTTGGAAACAGCCAATGAACAGCTAACGGAACTGACCCTGTCACTCGAAGAAGCAAGGGAAAGGGCTGAAGAATCAGATCATCTGAAATCAGCATTCCTGGCAAACATTTCTCACGAAATTCGTACACCCCTGAACGCCATTCTGGGATTTTCCTCCCTTTTACTGAAAGAAAACAGGAATGACCCCCACAATTTTTCTTACTTGACGATAATCAGAAAAGCAGGCGACAATCTTTTATCCCTGATTGATAAGATTATACTGGTAGCAAAGATTGAAACCAATCAGGTTGAAATCTTTCCTCAAAGTTTTCATGTAGCGACCTTATTCAGACAGCTTGCGGCTGAAATCAGAAACAAATTCTCAGAAAAGGAGATGCAGCTGATTTTCGTTCCCCCGGAAGAACAGCAGGATGGTTTGATGATACATACCGACAGGGAATTGCTTCGCATCATTCTCACAGAACTTCTTGAAAATGCCTGCCGCTTTTCAGAAGGGATACAAGTTCGTTGCACAGCAAGTTTACAATCTGACAAAATGATTCTGTTTCAGATTGAGGATAATGGAGTTGGCATTTCCACTGAAAAACAAAAGTTTCTTTTTAATCGTTTCTACAAAATGGAATCCAACGACAGATTCCACCAAGGGCTGGGCCTCGGGTTGTTTATAGTTAAATCCCTCGTCGAACTGCTGCGCGGTAAGATTTCTTTTCAATCAGAACAAGGCAGGGGAACCGTATTTCAATTTACTATCCCTTCGGGGGAAATGTAGTTTCTGCTCAATTAAACCAATATGTCATTTTGGCATGACACTAATAATAGGCAAAATTTCAAATTCTTTTGGAATAAATATGTAAATATATACATAAGTGAATATAATGGTATATTTTTTGTACTTTTGCCTGAAAAATTTTTGAACCATGACAGAAGTAAATTCTTACCATCAGTTAATGGAACTGGCAGGCAGAAGCAAAAAAGCCTACCTGCTGCTTTGGAAAAGAGGTTCCGACCTCAGTGAAAGTGCTTTAAGGAATGTTTCGGAAGCATCCCGGGAACAGACCGAAGTGCAGGTTTTTACCGCTGATGTGAGCCAGGTAAGGGACATTCATCCCGCATTTGGAATAACGTCAGTTCCGGCTCTTCTTGAACTTAGTGAAGGAACCCTTACCAATGTGATAAAAGGCAGCCATGATGCGGCTTTTTACAAGGCTCTCCTGGATGATGCATTTTTCCGCATCATGCCGGCCGACGATTCCAAACCAGCAAAGAGCGTGACCGTATATACCACCCCTACCTGTTCGTGGTGCAATGCACTGAAAAGCTGGCTGAGAAAAAACCGCATTTCGTTCAGGGAAGTGGATGTATCGCGTGATGAAAGAATGGCACAGGAATTGGTAAGAAAAAGCGGACAAATGGGTGTTCCCCAAACAGAAATTGACGGACAGATTGTTGTTGGTTTTAATCAGGCCCGCCTGAAAGAACTGCTGGGAATTACCGCCCAATAATAAATTCCGGCTCACAGCAAGTTGATGAATTGATTGAAAAGCAAATTTTGTAGTTATTAATAAATTAAATTGTTGAATATGAAAGAATTACAACCAATTAATCAAAATGTTCTGCTCGATTTGTCACAGGAGCAGGTTCAGAAAACCGCTTCAGGGATCATTATACCCGAAACCGCTCAGGAAAAGCCTATGTGGGCCAAAGTAGTATCCATGAGCAATATTGATAATGCGGAAATAAAAGTAGGCGACACGGTTCTTTTCAAAAAGTATTCGGGCACGGAAACCGAATTTGAAGGCAAAAAATACCTTTTGATTCCTTATGCCGACCTTCTGGCAAAAATTGTTGAAACGGAAGAAATCTGATCCCTTTATTCCCGCAAATAAACAGGGAACATTATCCATAAAGTCCGGGATTTCTGAATAACCGGATATCAGCCGGCTGATGCTTTGCATTAACCGGCTGATCTGTAAAATCCCTTCCGGAAATACCGTTGACCGAAGTGTTGAGATACCCTGGCTGGAATTAAAAGCTGTGTAAAATTATTCTACCTTTGCCGCATGTATGCGGTTATTGATGTTGAAACCACCGGTGGAAGCCCGGTTCATGAACGCATTACCGAAATAGCTGTCTATATTTTTGACGGGCAGAATATTATCGATGAGTTTTCTTCTCTCGTCAATCCGGAAAAGAATATTCCTTATCACATAACGCGGCTCACCGGCATCACCAATGAAATGGTGGCCGATGCACCTAAGTTTTACGAAATTGCCCGCCGCATAGTGGAAATGACAGAAGGATGCATTTTTGTTGCCCACAATGTTGCCTTTGACTATCAGTTTGTCCGGCAGGAGTTCCTTCGGTTGGGATATAAGTATGAAAGGGAAAAGCTCTGCACGGTGAAACTTAGCCGGAAGCTTTTGCCCGGCCTCAGGTCATACAGCCTGGGCGAAATATGCAGGGAAACAGGAATACAGATAAACGACCGGCATCGTGCTGCAGGTGATGCTCTGGCTACCGTCATGCTGCTTCGCCTTCTTCTTTCACGCGGTTGCAATGAAGACCTGATCAGGGAGCTGACCGATATCAGCATGAAGGGACTGCATCCTTCGTTCGACAGAAACATTTTCAGAAATCTGCCTGAAGAACCCGGTGTTTACTATTTTTTCAACGAAAGGGGAGAAGTAATTTACATCGGTAAAAGCCGGAATATCCGGCAGCGGGTAATTCAGCATTTTACGGGTACCGGACAAGCCGGAAAACTGAAGATGCGCGGAGAAATAGTTTCTATTACCTGGGAACTGACGGGGAGTGAACTGGTGGCTCTGCTGCTCGAATCGGACGAGATCAAAAAACACAAACCGTTGTATAACAGGAAACAACGACGTGCTCTTTCGATGTATGGTATTTTTCATTACCTGAATGATGATGGGTACGTCTGCTTTTCCATTGAACGGATCCGCGATGTGAATGCTCTTCCGCTCGATACCTACCCGTCAAAGGCGGAGGCCACGGAGGTGCTGAATGCATGGATTGACCGCTATACCCTTTGTCAGAAACTTTGCGGTGTTTACGACAGCCCCGGGGCATGTTTTCATTACGAAATCCGCGAATGCAGGGGGGCCTGCCTGGGCATCGAATCACCGGAAACATACAACCGCCGGGCAGAGCTTGTGATCCGGCAGATGCAGTACCAGCACCATAATATGTTTATTATCGACAAAGGAAGACATCCGGAAGAAAAGGCAGTGATTAAGATTGAAAACGGACGGTACGTCGGTTTCGGATTTATTGATGCCGACTGCATCAACGGCATGGAAAGTCTGCACGATTGCATCAAAGCCTATCATGACAACCACGATATACAATGGATTATTCGCTCCTATCTCCGAAAGAAAAGGGTGGAGAAAATCATTGAGTACTGAAGATTTCAGGATGCTTTGCTTCGTGTTTTATTTTTTTAATTCATGTTTTACACAACCGGATTCCGGGAACTTTCCGTTCATTGAACTTTTGATGAGGGAGGCTGTTAAAAATTAGTACTTTTGAAGCATTAAACGATGCATATGGTTCTCTTTTTCCAAACATCTGAAGATAAGATAATTGCCGTTCAGGCCAATCAGCCTCTGCCGGCGGATGATCTGAATAAACTGAAATGGCTCTTCGGCGGAGCAGAATGTATTGACAAAACTGCTGTAGAGGGTCCCTTCATTGGTCCGAGACGCGAAATGATCACCCCCTGGAGTACCAATGCGGTTGAAATAACCCGCAACATAGGTATTGAAGGAATTGTGCGGATAGAAGAATTTACGCCCACTCAGGAAGCGAAGCCTTCTTATGACCCGATGCTTCAGAATGTGTTTCCCGAACTGGATCAGAACCTGTTTACCATCGGCCGTAACCCGGATCCCATTTTTGAAATCGATGATATTGCTGCCTATAACGAGAAAGAAGGCCTTGCGTTAAGTGCTGAAGAAATTGCCTACCTGCAGGAAGTAAGCAAAACGCTTGGACGCAGATTAACCGACAGCGAAATTTTTGGCTTCTCCCAGGTGAATTCCGAACATTGCCGGCATAAGATTTTCAACGGGATATTTGTTATCGACGGAATACAGAAGGATAACACCCTGTTTCAGCTCATAAAGCTGACGACAAAAATGCATCCGAACCGGGTGGTGTCGGCTTACAGCGATAACTGTGCCTTTCTGAAAGGGCCTGTTGTCAGTCTGTTTGCTCCGGTGAAGCAGGACAGGCCGGATTATTTTTCTTTGCGCGATACCGAATGCGTTATATCCTTAAAGGCCGAAACGCATAACTTTCCGACCACCGTAGAACCTTTCAACGGAGCTGCCACCGGGTCGGGCGGAGAAATCCGCGACCGTATGGGAGGAGGCAAAGGTGGTTTTCCTCTGGCCGGCACGGCTGTCTATGTTACTTCCTACCCTCGTCCTGACGGCGGAAGAAGCTGGGAAAAGAAGACAACTCCCCGGAAATGGCTGTACCATCCTCCTGAAGATATTCTGATCAGAGCCTCAAACGGAGCGTCTGATTTCGGCAATAAATTCGGACAGCCTCTGATCTGCGGAGCGGTTCTTACATTTGAACACGACGAGAACGGCCGGATTTATGGTTACGATAAGGTAATTATGCTGGCAGGCGGAGTGGGTTTTGCCCGTGCAGCTGATTCAATGAAAGATGTTCCTGTGAAAGGGGATAAAATCATTCTGCTGGGAGGGGATAATTACCGGATCGGCATGGGTGGGGGAGCCGTTTCATCAGTTGCTACCGGCGAATACCATAACAGCATTGAGCTCAACGCCGTGCAAAGGTCGAACCCCGAAATGCAGAAACGCGTTTATAATGCCATCAGAGCGCTGTCGGAGTCAGACAGGAATCCCATTGTTTCCATACACGATCACGGCGCAGGGGGCCACCTGAACTGTTTGTCGGAACTGGTGGAACAAACCGGAGGCGTTATCGACATGGATCAACTGCCCGTTGGTGATCCCACTCTGTCGGAAAAGGAAATCATAGGAAATGAGTCGCAGGAGCGGATGGGATTGGTTCTGCATGAGGAAGATGTTCCCGAGCTTGAAAAAATTGCCGAAAGGGAACGTGCTCCTATGTATCAGATCGGCGAGGTGACCGATGATCATTGCCTGGTGTTTGCGCGCAAGACAACAGGTCAGAAGCCCATCAATCTTCCGCTGGTTTACTTGTTCGGCAAGCCCCCGAGAACGGTGATCAACGACGAAACCCGTCCTGCCGATTTTATCGAAGTGGACTATACCGCGGAACATCTGCATGCGTATGTAGAACAGGTGCTTCAGCTTGAATCAGTGGCATGCAAGGATTGGCTGACGAACAAGGTTGACCGCTCGGTAACCGGACGGATTGCCATGCAGCAAACGGCCGGAAGAATCCAGCTTCCCTTAAATAACCTGGGAATTACTGCGCTTGATTATAACGGGTACAGAGGAATAGCCACGGCCATAGGTTTTGCTCCTGTAGCCGGACTTGCCGATCCGGCCGCAGGGTCAGTTCTTTCCATAGCCGAAGCGCTTACGAACATAGTATGGGCACCTGTTCAGGACCGGCTGAAGGGCGTTTCACTCAGTGCCAACTGGATGTGGCCCTCAAAAAACAAAGGGGAAGATGCAAGGCTTTATACCGCCGTTAAGGCCGCGAGCGATTTTGCCCTGGCGCTGGGAATCAATATACCTACAGGAAAGGATTCTCTTTCCATGACCCAGAAATATCCCGATGGCAAAATGGTACTGGCGCCCGGAACGGTCATTGTTTCAGCAGCGGGAGAAGTGACAGATTTCCGCAAAGCTGTTTCGCCTGTACTGCAGGCGGAAAATGATACGGTGCTTCTCTATATTGGCTTGTCATCCTGCCCGTTCAGGCTGGGCGGAAGCAGTTTTGCCCAGATTCGGAACCGTGTGGGAATGGAGGTGCCAACCATTGAAGACGCATGTTATTTTGCGGCGGCGTTTAACGCCATTCAGGAACTTGTTGAGCAGGAATTGATTCTGGCAGGACACGATGTCTCGGCCGGAGGCCTGATCACCACCCTCCTGGAAATGCTTTTTGCCGATAACCACATTGGTATGGACGCTGACCTGAATTCCCTGGGAGAAAAAGACTGGATCAAGGTACTCTTTGCTGAAAATCCTGCCGTGGTAATCCAGGTGAAAAATGACGGAAAAGCAGAAGAAATACTAAAGAACAGGAACATTAAGTGCTACCGGATTGGTGTTCCTTCAGACCGGCGGACACTCAAGGTTTCCCTTGACGGAAAAACCGAACATTTTGACCCCGATGCTCTCCGGGATATCTGGTTTAAAACGTCCTATCTTCTTGACCGGAAGCAAAGCGGAAATGAACTGGCCAGAGAAAGGTTCGAATCGTATAAAAAGATTGAACTCAATTATATCTTTCCGGAACGGTTTACGGGCAGGCTGGCTGATTACGGGCTGGAACGCAGCAGGCGGAATGCAACCGGTATCAAAGCGGCCATTATACGCGAAAAGGGTGTAAACGGCGACAGGGAAATGGCATGGGCTATGTACCTGGCCGGCATGGATGTGAAGGACGTGCACATGACCGACCTGATGAGCGGGCGGGAAACGCTGGACGAAGTAAATATGATTGTGTTTGTGGGTGGTTTTTCCAATTCCGACGTTCTGGGTTCTGCCAAAGGTTGGGCCGGTGTTTTCAGGTACAATGACAGGGCCAGGGAGGCTCTTGAAAAGTTTTACCGGCGCGAAGATACGTTGAGCCTGGGCGTATGCAACGGATGCCAGCTTATGATGGAACTGGGGTTATTGCATCCCGGCCATGAAAAGAAGCCCCGCATGCTGCATAACGCATCGCATAAATTTGAATCGGTTTTTCTGAATGTTGACATTCCGGAGAACAATTCCGTAATGCTGAAGACCCTGGCAGGAACCAGGCTGGGAATCTGGGTGGCACACGGCGAAGGCCGTTTCAGCCTTCCGTATGCGGAAAGCAGATACCGGATTGCCATGAAATACAGTTATCACGAGTATCCCGGCAATCCGAACGGTTCGGATTATGATACAGCCGGCATCTGTTCAGACGATGGCCGTCACCTGGCTATGATGCCCCATCTTGAGCGTTCCATATATCCCTGGAACTGGGCGTGGTATCCGCGCAACCGGAAAAACGACGAGGTAACGCCCTGGATTGAAGCCTTTGTCAATGCCCGCCGCTGGATAGAACAAAAGTCCCGTTAAGTCAGGTTCCATTCCATTTTACGTAGGGAAGTAGAGTTCCAGAGTTCCAGAGTTCCA
>Ga0272448_1002892_pt1 | contig 20986 bp, 24 predicted proteins | sample YNPCB0191_FD_202220 | JGI IMG/M metagenome (GOLD analysis project Ga0272448, IMG submission 202220) | Hot spring sediment microbial communities from Yellowstone National Park, WY, United States - YNP-CB-019-1 | ecosystem: Environmental > Aquatic > Thermal springs > Hot (42-90C) > Sediment... | reverse complement strand
AAGCATTTCTCTAAAAATTGGACTACCATTCTTTAACCTTTCTTCAAACTCTTTTTTAATTTCTACATAAGGCATTATTTTTTTTATAACCTCTTTAGCATCTATAATCAGATCTTTTAACTTACTTACATTTCCTTTTTTCCATTCTTCTACTGCTTCTTTAAATTTTTCTATACTGCAAGCCTGTTCTTCACTAAATATTCCTGCTTTTATTCTTCTAAGCTCTGCCATATTTGCCCCTATTCCAAGCGAAACACCTAAATCAAAAACAAGTTTTCTTATGTAAGTACCTGCTTCGACTTCTGCAATAAACTCTGCTTCTCTTTTATCTTTATCAAATTTTAAAATTTCAAACCTCTTTACCTCTCTTTCGCGCAATTGCCTTTTTACTCTCGATGCTCTTGGAGGAATCTGCTTTATTTTACCAATGAATTTTTTTATTCCTTCTTCAAGCTTTTCCCTCTCTATTTCTTTATGAAGCTTCATCTTGCCAATATAGACCTTATCTTTGTGCATTAGATATTCTTGAATTTTACAAGCCCTGCCTAAAACTATTGGAAGAACACCAGTAACTTTCATGTCAAGTGTTCCAAGATGTCCTGCTTTTTTTAAGCCAAGAGTTTTTCTGACAAAATTGACAACATCAAAACTTGTCCATTCAGAAGGCTTATCAATCACAATTATACTGAAATTAACTAACTCATTAATATCTACCATTTGTTTTTATTTGTTTTAGAATTTTTCTAAATTATTTTTTCAAACTCTTTCTAAATATTATTGGTTCTTTTCTTGTTCCTGCTTCTTTGCCAGCCATATGCTTTGTTTGTTTTGCTTGCTGTTTCTCAAGCTGCAACTCTGCTTCCTTGCTAGCAATTACTTTTTCCTTTTCTTCAATCTTTTCTTCTTTCTTTTCTTTCTCCTCTTCTCTTTCTGCTTTCCTCTCTTCAGCCTTCTCGCCCTTCTCCTCTTCTTTTTTCTCCTCAGCTTTTTCTTTTACAGCTTTCTCTTTTTCTATTCTTTCAGCTTCTTGCTTTGCTTTTCTTGCAAGCTCAAATTCAACATGCTTAGGAAGAACAGGAAGTTTAACTTCAACAGTCCCATTTTCGTATTTTATTGCTTTAACCTTTATTTTATGAGGAGGTTTTCTCATCCCTCTAAATCTTAATTCATTGTTTAAATAAATATCAATTTTAATTTTTTTTAAGTCTCTGTCATAAATCTTCATGTGTCTCGCGATAAACTCTTTCAATGCTTTTACAGCTTTATTTGCTCTTTTATATTTAGGCACTTTCAACCATTCTTTTCTAAGTGGAACTATATATTCTCTTTCAAGCAAAATTTTCTTTTCAGTTTCTGCCATTTTAGCCTAAGTGTCTTTTTCTATCAGTATAAGGTTTTATTCTTAATTTAGTTCTTCTCCAGCTTCTCTTGACTCTCGTCATATAAGAAGGGTGTATTCTTTTTCCTTTCCCATATTTCTTTATAACAGCCCAAAATGGTGCCCACTTTGTCCTTTTGTTTTGCTTTGCTAACTTGACTTTTTTCTGATGCACTCTTTTGGATATTTTTACCATGTTTATTCTTTAATTGCCTCCAAAAATTCTTTTCCTTTAGCAGTCAATCTTCTTCCGAATTTTTTCCCTTCTTTTGCTTTTTCTACGAGTCCTGCTCTTTCTGCTTGTTGAAGAATAACTCTGATTATCTTACCACTAGCTTTTTTAAATCTCTCTGGCTTCATTCCACGGTTTTTTCTACTTCCATATTTTACTCTTAGCCTTTCTACACCAACTATTTTTTTAATATAAATCTGCCTTAGAATGCTTGCCGCTCTATTATACCACCAATCAGGATTTTCTGGCGGTCTTGCTTTACTTGTACTCGTTTTTACAAAAAAAGCCCATTCTGGAATCTTAAATTCAGGAATTTTTTTTAAAGCTTCTGCTAATTTTTTATTATACTCTTGCGCAGGAATCGCATATATAATTGACATTTTACTTTAATTCTCTAGTTTAATCTACTAGCCTCTCCTTGCGGAGACAGATAGGCTCAACGAGCCTTTTAGCCTGATTTTAGTTTGTTAATATGCTTTATAAATATATCTTTTGTAGGGCAATAATGGTTAAAAACAAATCTTTTTTCTAATCTTAGTTAAAAGATGATAAAAATAAAAAATTTTTTCTGGAGCTCTACTAAAGTTAATGTTGCAGATTACTGCACTGTAAGATTTCTTTTGAGATATGTGTATAAAGAAAAACCATTAAGATTATCTACTTATGTTAAAGGTTCTCTGTATCATAGTTTAATAGAACATTTTTGGGATAGACTTGGCGAGCCTAAAGAAATAAAAAGAAACAAAAAAGGCCAAATAACTTCAAAAAAGAAGTATTTTAATGCACAAAGCTTTGTAGAATATGCTCAAGGAAAGTGGATGTCTATTATAATTGCTGATCAAAAAGCAGAAGATAAAATAACTTGGGGATATGAAAATGAAAAGTGGGACATTTATCACAGACAAATTCCTTTAACATGCGCGCCTTTATTTGATAGGTTAGTCGAAGAGGGCCCGCCAGAATTCAGCGAGCTTGAATTTGATTTTTACCTTAGCGGAGAAAGATTTAAAGGAAGACTAGATGAAGTAAGAAAAAGAAATGGAAAAGTTGTTATAAGAGACTATAAAACAGGAAAAATTCGTGTTGGAGAGATGAAGCTTAAAAATGATCCCCAACTGACTTTGTATAATGTAGGGCTATGCGGGCTGTGCAAAACAAATCCAGAAATACGCGAGAGGCTAGGCATAGAAAAATCACTTGCAGACAGTTTTATGGGAAATCCTATATTTGTCTACTCTGAATTTGAGGAGGAATTTTTTATGATTGATGTATTACCAATTATAGCAAAATCAAGAGAGCCAGAGCCGAAAAGAAGCAATTTTGATTCTGATAAAGATTATTATATAACTCTTGGTAGATGGCAAGAATCACGGCCTAAACATATTCCAAATGTTGTAGAGGTTACATCTCGCAGCCAGGAAGATCTTGATGAAGTTTTGACGATGATTTTTGGTATTAAAAAAATAATGAATGAAGTTGCAACAAATAGCAGGACAATTTATGCAAAAAGAGGAGCAAAGTGTGATTTTTGTGACATGAAGTATGCCTGCAATGAAAGATTAAAAAGAGGAGAATTTAAATATGTCTTTAAAGATGGTCAACAATTTTTCAATTTTGCTGTTCCAACCTCCATTAGAAAAGAGAATAAAATTAGAAAATCAAAAAAATCAAAAGAAAGTATTAATCAACTGACTTTTAAATTTTAAATAATTTGTAAGGTTAGTTATCCTGAAGTATATAAGTACTTAGTTATACGAAGTTGAAGCTTTCTATAATCTTAACTTTATTTTTTAAGCATAAATCTCTACTTGATGGATTGATTAGAATTTTAATGTTAGATACCCCAACTTGGATTTTCCGCACGCTTTATTTGAGCGATCCTCTGCAGAACATCAATCTCATCTTTTGAAAGAATTTCTTTGTTTTTCTTGAATTCCTTAAACATGCCCTCTGAAATGTCAGAGTATAGATAGTCTTTATCTTCTAATTGTCTCTCAAAATTAACTCCAGGAAGGCTTATTGCAACTTCCATTCCTTGAGTTGCTTCTTCAACATTCTCTTTTTCCATTTGTATTTTTTTAACTCTTCCAACCTCTTCTCCCTTTTCATTCATTAGTGAAGTGTTTGCTCTTAATTTTCCTGCTTCAACATGAACACCAAAAATTGCAGGATTTGAATTATGGAAAACAAACTGATGCAAAATTTTTAGCTTGCAAACACTAGTTAATTTCATCAATTTCTCTTTTTCAATCTCTTTTGCTTTTTGGTCGTGCCACTCTTTCAGCTGTTCAATAAGTCGATATATAACATCACTCTCGATTATTTTAATATTTTTAAGATCAAGCTCTTTAATATCTTCTTCATGGCTAACATTAAAGCCCAAAATTACTGCTTTTAGAGGATCTTTTTCATAGTTTGTTTTTGCAGCAATAACATCTTTCTTGTCTATATTTCCTATTCCTGCTTTACATACTTTAATATTACTTTCTTTAAGAAGAACAAGCAAAGCTTCAAGACTTCCTAAAGAGTCGGCTTTTATAATTATTCCTTCTTCGTCTGTTTTTATATTTTCTATAATAAGCTTTTTGAATTCTTTTGTTATTTCTGCTTTGTTGTTTTTAAAAGCCTGGAATGGCATGCCTGGCAGTATATTTATGGATTCTGTCAGCTGTATTCTCAATCCTATCGAAGCACACGCGCTTTCTACTGCTTTAAATTTATTTGAAACAGGCAACACCTCTTCCAAAACTCTTATCTTTCCTATAATGGGCTCACCTGTAAAAGTTCCAATTGCAATTTCATCTTTGTTTGTTAAAATGCCATCATACAAAATCGCTTCAATATAGCTCATTGTCTTCTCTTTTTTTACTTCTAAAATTACACCCTTTGCTTCTTTTCCTAAAACAAGTTGTTTTTTCAAGAACTTCTGAGAAAGTCCGCAAAGGGTAAGCAAAAGTTCATTTATTCCTTCGCCTGTTCTTGCACTGCATGGTACCAAAGCGAGATTTTTTGTAAAATCCGAAATTTCGTAAAAAGGCAATGCTTTGAATCCATAAGAATAAAGCGAGCTTTCTAAAGCTAAAAGTTTTTCTGTAAAATCATTTTTTACATTTATTGATTGTTGTTTTATATTCTCTTCAATATGCTCACTAAGTTTGCGCCATCCTGAAATATTATCAACTTTGTTTAGAGCTATAATAAATGGAGTTTTATTTAACTTCATTAACTCAAAGACTTCTGCTGTTTGTGGCTCTATACCCTTGTTTATATCAATGACAACAATAGCCAAGTCAGCAAGTGCTCCGCCCCTCTTTCTTAGATTAGAGAAAGCAGCATGCCCTGGTGTATCAATAAACAAGAATCCAGGAATTTCAATTTCTAACTTATGCTTTTCTATTAGGGGGCATCTTTTTATTATGTATTCTTTTGGAAAAAGTGTAAAAGAAATTTTTTGGGTTATTCCGCCGGCTTCACGCTCTGCTACTGCAGTTTTTCTGATTTGATCTAGGATTGTTGTCTTTCCAGAATCGACATGCCCACAAACAGTAACAATTGGCTGTCTGATCATAATTTGATCTGTTTGAGCTTTCATTTTCTTTTCCAAACTTTAATTTAATTTCTTTCATCTTTCTTATTGTAGAGCAAAATAGGCTTAAAAAGGTATTGTTCTTTTAACAGACAGGGAAAAACAAGAAAAAATTAACATGGGGAAACTTGTAGCTTGCATAAGAAGATTTTATAAAAATAAAATAATTACAGAAAAGCCTCATCCAATCTGGCCTTTTATTTTAGGTTTTGTATCACTCTTGTTAAGTTTTTTAGCTTTTAGAATCAAGTTTAAATCTTTTGGTTTCTGGTTTTTAGGAATTTCTATTTTTGCATTTCTTTTCGCGATTTTACATCTAATTGTCTGGCCTGTAATAAGAAAATTTCATAAAAGTTAGAGCATCATCCTTAAGTTTTTGGAGCAGCTGAAGTATAACATATTTTAAATACTTCATATTTTTAATAGCTATATGAAAATGCAAAAATCTCTTGAAGGACAAGAATATGAATTAGAAATAAGCAAAATTGCCGCAGCAATAAAAAAACAAAAAGCGAAAAAAGTTCTTATTCAGCTTCCTGATGGATTAAAGCCTTATGCTGTTGAAATTGTAAACGCGCTTAAAAAACAAACAGAAGCAGAAATTTTTATTTGGTCTGCCTCATGTTTTGGAGCTTGTGATTTGCCTTTAGAGGTCGAAAATCTAGGCATTGATATGATTGTTCAATTTGGTCACTCTAAATGGGGCCATAAAAGAAAAAATTTAACCATTTTAAGATAAAATTTTATATTCTTTCAATAATATAAATTATTTTAAACTAAATTTTCTCTTTTTATTCGCAAGATAAAAATGGCCCTCTTTGGCTTATTCAGAAATTCAGAAACTCTTTATTTTCCGGGCTGTTTTACTGGAAGTTTTTTGAAAAGCAAGATTGAAAATTACACAAAAATACTCAAAAGACTAAAAATTGATTTCAGGTTGTATAAAGAAAAAGAATTCGTGTGTTGTGGCGGTCTTCTTGAGCAAAATGGTTATGAAAAACAATTCAGAAAAAACGCAAGGGAAAATTTAGAATTCTTAAATAAAAAAGGTATTAAAAAAATAATAACAAATTGCCCTCTTTGTTGTTCTATCTTCAAGAATGAATATAAAAATGTTATGCCTGATTGGAATATTGAGACAGAATTTATTTTAGTAACAATCTTTAACAAATTATTCGAAAATAACTCTAACAATTCAATTATAAAGAATTACTCTAATGAAACTGTGGCTTATTATGATTCATGTTATCTCGCTAGGCATTTAAAGATTTATGATGCTCCAAGGGAGCTTCTTAAACTTTTTGGCTATCAAGTTATAGAATTGCCAAAAAATAAAGAAGAAACCTTGTGTTGTGGAAGTTGTGGCAATTTTTTTCATCTAAATCAAGAATTCTCAAACAAAATAGCAAAAGATTTTATTGTAATGCTTCAGAGAAGGAAAATTAAAAAAATTATCACAGCAGACCCGATGGCTTACTGGCATCTTAAGGAAAACTTAGAAGCTCTTTCAGTTAATGAATTACAAGTTATAGAGTTTTCAGATATAATCTGTCATGCGCTTGGAATAAAATAGATATACAAAAAATGAAAACCACAAAAAATAAAATAGTCTATGAAGAAAACATAAATGGAATAGAAGGAAAAGCAATAGCTGTAGTTTTTCCTGATTCTATAGAGGAAATAAAAAATATTGTAAAATTTTCTCCAGACAATGTAGATATTGTCCCAAGAGGAGCTGGCACGAGTTTTGTCGGTGGAGTTATTCCACAGAACTCTATTGTTATAGATATGTCAAAAATGAATAAAATCATTGATATAAATCCTGCTAGAAAAATAGCAATTGTTGAGGCGGGTATTTTAGTTTCTGAATTAAATGAAGAATTAGAGCAGTACGATTTAGAATTTCCAATTGAGACACTTTTTGCTGGAATAGAAACTCTTGGAGGAATAATAGCAAAGAACTCTGCAGGAAACCGCGAAATAAAATATGGAAGAGCAATTAAGTGGATAAACCAACTAGAAGCTATTAACGGGAAAGGCGAGCATATAAGGGTTTCAAAATCTGATTTAAGTGATTTTGTAGGTATGGAAGGCACAACAGGCATTATTGTTAAAGCAACGCTCCATCTAACAAACAAGAAAAAGAGAAGCTTTACAATTCTAAAAGCATTGAGTTTGGAAGATGTTTTTGCTGTCAATAAAAAATTAAGGCTGAATCAAGATGTTAGTTCTATAGACCTTTTAAGTAGAGAAGTTTCTTCATTGCTAGGACTTGAAAAAAAGTATCACATCTTTATAGAATTCGAAAATAATGAAGGAAACTTTAAAGCAGAAAATTATGAAAAATATTTAAAACTCAAACAAAGAGCTTATAAAGCTATAGCATCAGACGGTTATTTTTACATGGGTAATGCTAAACTCTTAACAGACAGCCTTTATGATTTTTTAGTTTATCTCGAAGAAAACCAAATTCCTTATTTCGGTCATCTTGCTTCTGGTGTTATTTATCCTTTTTTTAAACCAGAGAATATCGGCAGATTGCAAGAACTTTCAAATTTTGTAAAAAAACTAAAAGGAAGAGTCTGTTATAATTTTGGTATAGGCTTGACAAAAAAAGATTTTGTTGAGTTAGGAGAAAAAGAACTTATAAAAAGAGTAAAGAGAAGATATGACCCTAAGAACAAATTTAACAAAGGTAAACTTATTGATTTTACTCCTTCAACAGAAATTAAAATTGAGATACAAGATAAAACCCTATCTGAATTAACTGAATCAACCGAACTGACTGAACAAACCGAGTTAGCTAAACCAACTCGACTAGCTGCTGAATCAAAATTAGAATTAGAGCAGTTAGAAGCAAAACAAACTTCAGAACAACTAGAACAAAAAGCAATTGCAAATTCAGACAATACCCTAACTAGAGAATATAATAAAGACAATAAGCAAGAGGAGGGATTAAAATGAGCATAGAAGAAAAGAATGCAAAAGAAGAAATAATTGAATTACTTGAAAAATGTATAAAATGTGGACTGTGCAAAGAGCTTTGCCCTGTTTTTAGAGCTTTAAGAGAAGAACAATTTTCGCCAAGAGGAAAAGCAATTCTTCTTTCAAACAGAATTTTTGATGAAAAGGTTATTTTCAGCTGTACACTATGCAAAGCATGCGAGGAAAAATGTCCTCTTAATTTAAAAATTTGCACTGCAATAAAAAAAGCAAGACAAGTTCTAGGCTTGCATGGAAAAGAACACCCTAAAAATAAAGAAATGCTTCAAAAATTAATAAACAAGCAAAATCCATTTTTTTAATCTAAATCCTAAACTTTTGATATTATATAACAAAACAATAAAACCAGCAAATTTATTTGACAGAGAGGATTATTAACAAAAACTTTTCTTAATAATCTAACTACTTTAGAAAATGATTAACAACCTTAAATTTTACCATTAACAAGTTTGTATTTTTGCCTCTCCAAGTAATTCTAATAATCTGCTAATTCGCTATTCTCTCTTGTTTCTGTAACCGCATTATCTGCTTTCGTCTCTTGAGTCTTTAAATCTTCAAGATTTATACTGTTTATAATCTCTCTAAACTCCAGAAACTTTTCAGCAGGAATTCTTGTTCCAGATTTTGTATATCCAGTATAGCCTGTTTGTGAATTGCTTGTGAATTCTCTTATTGTCAACCCAACTTTTCCTCCGAAATCGTCAATTCTTATAACAATATCTGTATTCTCGTTCTTTTTTATTCTTCCAATATCTTTTTCCATTAGGAGATAATATCTGCAGGCTTTATAAACTTTCTTACAGAACTTTGTTCTATTTTAAAAATTTTTAATTAATCAAAAAACAATTTAGATGCTTGCAAATTTTTAGTATAGCACTATAAGCAGAATAGCTAAATTAAAGGTACTGTAAAGCAAGAATGGGCTGGTAATTTTACTGTAAGTATAGAATTATATCAAATTAGCATTATGATTTATCGTCGAGAATACTTATTTATCACTCACTAACTACACAAAACAAAGTCAAATTTTCTATTCTTATAGTTTTAACTTCCCGTTCTGCCAATCCCTAATAATCATCATAACAGTTCTTATTTCATCAGGAACTCCGCCTTTTTTAAGATGTTTTTTCTGAATAGCAATTTTAGTAATAATAGCATAAGGATCTTTTTCGTCTTCAAGCTTAACATCATAGAACTTTTCAATTTTTTCTAGTTTGTTCTTTTTAATAAATAATTCTATAATTTTCCCGCAAACGACTTCAGGGTCCTTAAGTTTTTCAGGGCTTCTCGCTGCTATAAGTGCAAGTTTTGTTTCTTCAGTGTACTCTAAAGGTATAACGCCAGGAGTATCAATTAATTTTATTTCTTTAGTTGCCCTAATCCAGTGCACACCGTGTGTTGTCCCTGCTTTGCTTGATACTTTTGCCTTTTTCTTGAAAGCAAGTGCATTAATTATCGAGGATTTTCCAACATTTGGATAGCCAACAACTCCCACAATAATGTCGCCCTTTGCTTCTCTATAAGGTTTTTTTATAACAGGCTTGGCAAATGAATCTTGAATTTTGCCATATTTATTAAAAACTTGTCTTATCTTTGCAATTAAATTTTTTATTGTTTTTGGCTGTCTATTCGAAACATAAACTATTGCTGTACGTGGCTCTTGTTCTCCCATCAGTTTTTCTAATGCAAGCTCAAGCTCTCTTCGAGAAACAAGATCAGCCTTATTTATTACAATAATTTTAGGCTTTCCAGCTTCTCTAATAATCTTTTCAAGAACTTTATTTCTAGAAAGCTCGGGCATTCTCGCATCTAAAATCTCTAGTATAATATCACTTTCTCTTATTATCTGCTTGACAAACTCCCAGTATGGCTCCATAAAAATTAAAGGAAGCAAAACTTTATAAATTCAGCTTATCAACCAATATTGGATATAAGAATGAGTGTAAGTGAGTTTTATACGAACGAAACGATTTCTTATAGACTTTAGAAATAAATACAGATGGAGGAAATAGAATCATGGCATATGGAGATTTCCGCGGTGGTTCAGGTGGATTCCGCAGGGGATTCAGGAAAAACTTTGGTCCAAGAGAGCAGACAAAGATAAAGTGTTCTGAATGCGGGAAAGAAGACACAGTTCCTTTCAAACCAAGAGAGGGCACACCGGTTTATTGCCGAGAGTGTTTTCTTAAAAGGAGAGGAATAACACCAAGACCCAAAGAAGAAAAGCCGGAAGAGCCTGAGAAAGAATCAGAAGATAGCGAAGAGCAGATAGACGAACTAGAAACTGAAGAGAATAAAGAATCTGAAGAAGAGTTATAAAATTCTAAGCAAATTCGAATTTTAGTCTTATCAATTTTTATTTTTATTTTTTATTTTAACTTTTTTCATTATTTTTCTTCTTAAGTATTGTTAAACGGTTATGAGAATATTTGCAATATAGATAATTATTTTGAAAACAGCAATATTTGCAATTTAATATAAATTAAAAGGATTTTTATACCTAAGGATATATATTTCATCATGCAAGAACCAAATTCAGAATTACTAAAATATATATCTGAATGCAAAAAAAGCAATTTTTGAAGATTGGCAAATTCGCAGAACTTTGGATTATCATGGCCGGAAAGAAGAAGATGTCGAAAAGGCGTTTGAATTTTTAAGAAAAGAAAATGAGGCGAAATTAAAGAAAAAAATAAGAAGAAACAATAAAACAGTATATGTTTACAAAATTCCTATACAATACATCTTGACGAAGAAATAGTCAAAATTATAGAAAAATGAGCCAGAAAAAAATACCGGAAGAAAACCATCTTAATTTATTTTAATTTTATTGTAATTTTTATTTTAAATTGCTCGAGGATAACTTCCTAAAATTTTTAGAAATAACGTACGCTTCTCTAAATCTTTGAGCGCCATTGATAAATCTCTATCCTCTTTATGACCCTCAACATCTATAAAAAATATATACTCCCAAGGATTTTCTCTATTCGGACGAGATTCTATTTTTGTCATATTTATATTGAAATTTTTAAGAACTTCCAAAACATTAAAAAGAGCTCCTGGTTTATGTTCCACTGCAAATATAATAGAGGTTTTATCTTTTCCTGTAGAATGGCTAAGATTGTTCTTGCTTACAACAATAAATCTTGTTTTGTTAATTTTATTATCAGAAATATTTTCCTCTATTATCTCTAACTTATATTCTTTAGCAGCAATAGAAGAAGCGATTGCTGCAGAATTATTTTCCTTTTTATTAGCTACAGTTAATGTTGCAGCCGCAGTAGAATTTGTATGAATTATTCTTGCAGAAGGGTAGTTTTTTTTAATCCAATTTTTGCATTGCATTATAGCTTGTGGGTGAGAATAAATATATCTTATTTTGTCATTTTTATTTTTTGCAATTAGGCATTGTTTTATATCTATTATTATTTCTTTACAAATTACCAATGGAGAGACTAATAACATATCCATTGTTTCTGTTACAGAGCCCCCATTTGAATTTTCTATAGGAACTACACCATATTTGCATTTTTCGTTTTCTACAGACTTAAAAACTTCTGGTATAGATTCAAATGGAATATAAATTCCAATTTCTCCAAAATTCTCTCTTGCAGCAATTTCCGTAAAGGTAGATTTAGGGCCTAAATAAGCAATTTTTTCTTTTGTCATCTTATACTGTATCCGAGAGATTTTATTTTCCTTAAAATTTTCTCATTTACTTTTTCTATATCTTCATCTTGGAAAATACCTACCCTTATAGTAATGCTTTTCTTTGGATAAAACTTTTGAGATTTAAAAACATCTATGATATTAATCTCTTTTATACCCTCTAAGTTGTTAAATAAATTCAAAACCTCTTTTTCATCTACATTTTCTTCTATTAGAAAAGAGTAATCTCTAAACTCTTGTTTTATATTTTTAATTTTCCATTCTCTTGTTTCATCTTCTCTCAGGACAATTATGTTGGGAATGGTTAATTTTAATTCACGGTTATTCTCTATAAGAACAATTTCTTTAGCAGAAACACTTTTCAGAATTCCATAATGGAAATTTTTTGTTAAAATATTTTTAACAACAATTTTTTTACCTACCTGCTTTAATAAATAATTCATTTCAGAATTTAAAGCTTCTATCATCTTGTCACTTTCGAAAAGATTCCTTTCAACATTATGAAATATCTTTCCGCTATCCCTTATTATTTCTACCACTTTATTGCGATTCCCTTTTTTAATTTCTTTATCAAGCAATTTTGCAATTTTTATAAAATTCTCTCTAACTTTTTTATTTTTTTTATTCTCTATTTGGATGCTCGCATAAAGTTTAGGGTCTTGTAAAAGGATTCTAGACATCAAACCTATAAGGATGTCGCAATTAGGAGAAGAGAATTTTTTTAAATAATCTATATTTAAATTGAAAGAATTTATTGTTGCTGCAGAAACTATCGAAGAGAAGTGAGTCAAACCCTGAACGATAGATAACGCTTCATCATGCTCTTTAGCTGTAGAATCTATAATTTCTGCTTTTTCTTCTTCAAAAAAATTTCTGAGCCATTTATACTTCTCTCCAACTTTTATAGGAATAAAAACCACTTTTTTTGCTTTTAAACTACTTACTCTCGGTCCGTGCATTGGATGAACGCTCGCTATCTCTATTTTTTTATTTTTATATTTCTCTAATTCTTTACAAATGTCGATTTTAACAGAAGCAAAATCAACAACAAGAGAACCTTCCTTTAGTAAATTTATAACTTCTCTTAAAACCGAAATAGTTTCTTTAATAGGCACTGTAAGTATAACTATGTCCGCATCCTTAACTGCTTCTTTATTATCCGAAACAAACAAAATATTTTCGTTTCTTTGATGTTTTGTTCTTGTAATAATTACAGAATGTCCCTTTTCAAAAAATAAATCCGCATACCAAGAACCAAAAGCTCCGGCCCCTCCGAGAATTGCTATTTTCATATTTATTTTTGTTCCATGTTATCTAAGACAAATTAAATTTATAAACCTTAATACTTAATCAATAAAATGAATAAAGAGGCTGGGGTTTTAATAGTCGGGGGCGGATTAGCAGGACTTATATCCGCGATATCAGCAGCTAAAAAACTTAAAAAGGAAAAAATTTTGCTTATAACTTCTGGGAATTTTAAAACGACAAATTCTTTTTTATCTCCGTGGAACATGAGAATAAAAGGAAGAGATTTTGAAGAAAAAATAATTAAAGCAGGATGTAAATTAAACGACAAAAATTTAGTAAAAACTTTAGTTAAAGAAGCACCAAATAGATTTAACGAATTAGTAGAATATGGCATAAGTTTTAGAAAAACTGCTTTAGGTTATGCTCCAATAGGAACAAAATTTCCGGCTCAAAGAGCAATAGAAATCTTAGTAAGAAAAGCTCTTGACGAGGGAGTTATAATCAAAGAGAATACAAAACTTTTGGATTTAATAACTAAAAACGAGGAAAATAAAAAAACCGTTATAGCCGCAATTTTAAAAGAAAAAGATGACATTAAAATTTTGAATGTTAAATCGGTTGTTCTTGCTTCTGGGGGAATTGGTGGATTATACGAAAAAACAACAAACACTATTTCGGCAGATGGAAGTGTAGTAGGAGCCGCTTTAAAAGTTGGAATTAAATTGGTAAATCCAGAATTTATAATGTTTCATCTTTTTTTAATTACAGATAAAAGAGTTCCAAACGTTCTTCTTTCTGGAGAAATTTTGTCTAAATTAAGATTTGTCGACGAAAAAAGTAAGGAGTTTTTTTCCGAAAATAATAAGGAATCTCTAAAGAAAAATGACTTTCATCATATTTTTCCTTCTTTGCTTGAAGAAATTTGGAATAACTCAAAAAAAAGCAGACTTTTTATGGATTTTTCAAATTTTGAAGAAAAGGAATTTGAAAGATTAAAAAAAGAAAATGAATTCGGATGGATTTTGAATTATATTAAAAGGGACTGGAAAGTTGAGTTTAGCGCTGCAGAACATTATTGGATTGGAGGCATAGCAAATAAAATGACTAAAACCGATGTAGAAAATATTTTTGTCGCTGGCGAAATTGCAGGGGGATTACATGGAGCAAATAGGGTAGGAGGAAATGCAATTCCAGAATGTTTGGTTTTTGGAAAAATCGCAGGAGAAAAGGCAGCTGATTACGCGAAAAATTCTAAATTTGAGTTTATAAAAAAAGAGATTAATCTTGAAGATTATAAGAAAGGCGATAAAGATTTGAAAAAAATCAGAGAAAATATGTGGAAGTTTTGCGGGCCAGAGCGTAATAAAAATGGATTAATAAAGCTCATTGATTTTTTAGATAATGAATATAAAAATGCGAGCATAGAAAAGAAAAATTGTATAATCGCTGCAAAAGCAATAGCCCTATCTTCTCTAAAAAGAAAATGTAATATAGGGGTTTTTAAAAGAACAGATATTAACAAAACCTGCAAAAAACCAAAATCTTCTTACATTTCCTTCGATGATTTAAATTTTTAAAAAACCGCCGCCGCCAGGAATCGAACCTGGAAATCCTTTCGGAAACGCGCTCTCCAAGCGCGCGCATTACCATTGTGCCACGGCGGCATAAATTTACTAATAAGCTACTTTTAAATTATTTTTTGATAATATAAAAAACTTCGTTTTCTGTATTTATTTTTTTCCATTCAAATCTATTCCTATCAAGCATCCTTTCTATCCATCCTCTATAAGGGTGTCTCATTTTTCTTCCGCTTAATGTTTTTGTAGCAAAACTAGCTACTATATACTTGCACTTGAGAATTTTTATTATTTTCTCGCTTAATTTATGCCCCTTCCCTTTTTCTAAAGGGTCAATAATCTTAAACATAAAACAAATATCTGCATAAGGAAGTTTTTTTATATTTTCTATTTTACTCAAATCAATTATTTGCGCTCTACCTTGCATTCCTTTAATTCTGAAAAAATCATTAACTAAATTTACATTAGCTTCATTGATATCATATGCATAATATTTCAAATTTTTTATATTAACATCTTTCATATAAATAATAGAAAGAGGATTAATTCCAGCTCCTAAATCAAGGATACTTTTTGGTTTGCCAGTGACAGAAAAAATAAGCTCATAAAGTTTTTTATAAACTTTAAGTCTCTCTTTTGTTGAGAGGTTAGTAGTTAAGATAGCCTCAAAATTTCTTTCTTTAAGATAATTTTCTCTTAGTTTTTTTCTCTTAAGTTGAAAACTCCCGTATATTTTATGCAAATTAGCTTTTATCTCTTTTAAAATCCTCTTTTTCTTATATTCTTTGTAATTAGGATTTCTCTTTATATATTCTCTGATCTCTTTTATAATTATCTCTTTAGATAGGTCTTTGTACTTTCTGCTATTTTTAATTTGCTCGTAAATTTCATTTTCGTTCATGCTCGAACAAAACTCCTAATTATATCTATCTGGAAAAATTAAGAGAAAATTGGTTATAAACCTTACCAAAATTCGGCTTTATTTGTTTTTCGAATATCTCTTCTGGTTTTTTTCTTCCATCAACAATCACAACATTATGATTCGGAAGATTTGCTAACTCTAAATATTTTTTTCTTAATTTTTCTAAAAATGAAATATTTTTTTCGAATTTCTGCTCTTTTTCTCTTTTTTTATCTTTATTCATTCTTTTTAGAGCAACTTTAACAGGAATGTCTATAATAAAAATTATATCTGGAATTGGCAATCCTTTATGCATCTCGAGAAGTTTAGTTAAAGGAATCCCTTGGGTTTGTTGATACGCTAAAGTTGAAAAAGAATATCTATCAGAAATAACATGAATCCCTTTTTGTATTGCAGGCAGAATTAAATTTTGAACATGCTCTTTTCTATCTTCCACATACATTTTTGCAAGTTGTTCTGCTTGCGAATAAGGATCATCGGTTTCCCTAAGTATTTTTCTTATATTTTCATCTTTCCAAGGCTCTCTTGTTACAACAACATGATTATATTTTGAAATTTCAAAAATATATTTTGCAAGTTTCCATATTTGTGTTGATTTTCCGCTACCATCAATTCCTTCAAAAACTACAAATAGGCCTTTCATTTTTATTCTATAATTTTTCCACCTCTAAATTTACTAATTTTGATAATTTTTACATTAATATACCGGATTTTTACTCCAGTTTCCAAAAACATTTGCAAGCTTCTTTTAGAACTTTCAGACCATTTTTGCATGTTGTTTTCTTCCCAAGTTTTATCAAAAATTACTTCTTTAATTCCAGATTGTATAATTGCTCTTGCACAATCCGAACAAGGAATTCCATTGGTGTATATTTTGCATCCTTTTAATGAAACTCCCGTCAATGTAGCATTATATATAGCATTCCTTTCTGCATGTTCAAACCAAAAATATTTTTCTGGTTTTTCTTGTCTTTCTGGAACATTGTCATTTAATCCCCTTACAAATCCATTATATCCTAAAGACCTTATTTCATTATCAGGGCCTACTACAACTGCTCCAGTATGAGTATTCTTATCTTTGCTTAAACTTGCAATAAGATAAACCATATTCATAAAGAGCTGGTCTTTGTTAGGAATTTCCATTTTAAACTATATTATGCTTTCTTTTTAATTCTTCAAAATATTCTCTCACTTCATTAGCTTTTCCGCACGACTTTTTTCCTTGATGGCATACTCCTTCGGAATAACATGACGGGCCTGCAAAAGCAAAAATATTCGGAGCAGTAGGATATGCTAATTTTAACATTTTATCAGCCATTTCTCTTATTTCCCATTGTGCTCTATTGCATAGCCTTTCTTTCAAAAACACATTAACCAATTCACGACCATTCATGGTAACTACTATTTTAGTTTCGCAAGCATTAGGCAAAACATATCTTGCATCTTGGTTTCTTACTTCTCCTTTTAATCCTAGTTTTTCCTCTAATCCTTTAGCAAGTTCTTCATAAAATCCGCCTATTATTTTCATCATCTCTTCATATCTTTCTTTCAATCCTGCTTGTTCTATTGTTGGAGGGACCACATAATCAAAATTACTTTCTTCAACATATCTTTGACTTCTTTGAGAATAAGAAGCTATTCTATGCCTTACTAACTGGTGAGTTAAAGCTCTCGAAACTCCTTATATAAAATAAGTCCATTTAGCATGCTCTAAAGGAGAGAGATGATTCATTTTTATTAAAGTTCTTATCATTCTTGCATCATCTATAGAATCAAGGTTCTGCCCAAATAATTCCTCTATCTTTTCGTCACCAGCATAACAAACTCTTGCTGCATCTGCTACAACTTTTTCAGGATTTGGAGTATAATCAACAAGTTTTACTGAAAGACTTGTTTTTGCCATAAATTTTAAACCAAGAGAGCATATTTAAACAAAATTGCAAAGAAAAATATAGTTTACAAAACACTTTTATTTTTAACTAAAATTTAGAGTAGATAAATTATCTTAAAATGACAATAGGCATAGATTTAGATGAAGTTGTCTTTCCTCTAGTTCCTCATTTTTGCAAATTTCTTAGAAGAAAATACAAAATTAATATATCTCCAGAAGATTTTTTAAGTTATCATTTTTGGGAAAATCCTGCTTATAGCATAAATGGAGTTCAAGCAACAAAGCAACAAGCAGTTGATGACTTTTATGAATTTATTCAAACATTAGAATTTAAAGAAATTCAGCCATATCCCGAAGCTAAAATCTCATTATTAGAACTTAAAAATTTAGATTCTCTTATAGCAATAACCTCTCGTCAAATTGAGCTTAGAGAACATACCAGACGGCAGCTTGACTATTTTTTTCCGAACACTTTTCAAGATGTTGTTTTTGGAAATCAGTATCCTAAAAATTTAGAACAATCGATTTCAAAAAAAGACTTATGTTTACAAAACAAAGTTAGACTATTTTTCGAGGATAATTGGGATTATGCCTGCGAAATTTCAGAAAACATTCCTGTTATTTTATTTGACAAACCTTGGAATAAAAATAGATCTAAAGAAAAAATTACACGAGTAAATAGTTGGAAAGAGGCATTAGAAGTAGCAAGAAGATTCTATACTTATTTAAACTCACAATAAACCGAAAATCAATCCTGCAATAATTGAATAAATTATTACTAAAGAAACATAAACTACTGTTTTCTTTGTTCCTAAAACTTTTCTTATAACTAACATATTTGGAAGGCTTAAGCTTGGACCAGAAAGAAGCAAAGCAAGTGCAGGCCCAGAAGCCATGCCTTTAGCAATTAAAGCCTGCAAAATTGGAATTTCTGTCAATGTTGAAAAATACATAAATGCTCCGAATATAGAAGATACTAAATTACCCATAAGATTGTTTTGTCCAACTAATTTTTCAATTAAATTCTGAGGCAATAAAGGCATTATAAATCCAGCAATAAAAACTCCAATAAACAACAAAGGCAAGAGTGTTTTAGAAAAGTTCCAGGTTTCATGAAGCCATTCACTTGTTGTTTCTTTATGGAATTTAAAAATAGCTAATAAAACAACAGCAATTGCAAAAGAGAACATCAAAATGTATTTTAACAACTGGCTAATTTGTAATCCATTAACAATTAAAACTGCAATCATCAATCCAAAAAATATAAACAAAACTCTTTCAGAAATTTTAGTTTCTTTGCTTTCTTGCATGAATAAGCCTCCTTCTTCAGTTTTTTCTCTAAAAATAAAAGCCATTGTTAATCCTACAATAATTGATAAAGAAATTGCTGCAATTGCTCTTGCTAATCCTATTTTAAATCCAAGAACAGACATTGTGAGGAAAATAGCAGCAATATTTATAGCTGGCCCGGCAAATAAAAAAGTTATTGCAGGCCCTAAACCCGCTCCTCTTTTTCTTATTCCGGCAAATAAAGGCAAAATTGTGCAAGAACAAACAGCTAAAATTGCTCCTGAAACAGAAGCTATTGAATATGAAATAATCTTTTTTGATTTATGCCCTAAATATTTCAAGACAGCATCCTTTTTAACAAAAACAGAAATTGCGCCTGCAATAAATAAAGCAGGTACTAAACAAGTCAAGACATGTTTTTTAGCATAATCATGCAATAAATCAAAAGCAGCTAGAATAGAATTTCTAAACCAGTCGGAATTAGAAGGAACAAAATATAAAATCCCGAATATTAGGATTATCCAAAATAATATATACCATTCTTTGCGTTCCATCTTTAGTTATATTTTTTAATTATTTCAAGAAGCTTTTTTTCATTTTCAGGCATCCCAATGCTTGCAAGTTTTCCATCAACAACCAGCGCAGGGCTTCCCATTGCTCCAAGTTCAATCAATTCATTTATATCTGTGCTGTATTCAACATCTGCTTTTATTTTGCCTTCTTCTTTCAGTTTTACAACCATTTGATGAAGTTTCTTGCATGTCGGACAACCCGAACCAATAACTTTTATTTTCATTTTTCTCCTTATTTTTCCTCCTTAGATTTATTTTTTAATTTTTCATTAAGTTCTTTCTTTGCGATTTCTAAAACACCTTTTTTCTTAATTAAATCCTTGATATATTTCTTATCAGGAAAACTAATTGCATTTTGAACACACCAAACTTCACAGGAAGTGCAGCCAACCATGCACCGCAATGGACGAGCAACAATTGCTTTATTCTTTTTTATATCAAAATCAAACACATTTCTACCACAAGAAGTTACACACATTCCACAACCAATACATTTATTTTCATCAATAGTAGGATGCCAATCTATTTCTTCTCTTGGGATACTTTTCCACTCTCTAAATTTTTTATCTTTTTGTTCCATGTTTAATAACAAACTAGTTCTTCAGAAGAACATTCTGCCTCTTCTTCCAATGGAATTTGTGGCTTAGGAACTTCATATTTTACTTCTTTATTTACAGGTATCTCGGCATTTGGTAGCTCATAATCAACAGAGGAGGCAAATTCATCAAAACTTAGCCATTTGACTTTGGTTTTATCCAAAACATGCTGATAAGCATTCCACCATCTTAGCTTAGTTCCTCCGAGATAAGCATGACTCACCAAAATTACTTTATCATTTTCCTTTAAAGATTTTATAGCTATTTTTTCAAAGGATTCTGGTGTTTCTCCTCTTGCCCATAAAGAATAATCGCAAAGACTTCCAGTGCCATATTTTTCAGAAGGAACATTGCTAACTGCAATTATCTTGACATTATATTCTTTAGGCTTATAGATAGTAGCTCTTGCTTTTGTCGTACCTCTTGCAAAAATATATTCTATGCCTAGCTCGTCAGCAACTTTTAATGTTGTCTCATCATATGCAAAATATCTTGAACTAAATGAACGCATTTTCTTGCCTGTACATGATTCAATTTTCTCTTTGACTTCTTTCATTTTTTCATACTGAAATGTATAATTTTTGTCCCAGAATGCTTCAGCAGCATATAATCCTGAAATTTCAAATCCTCTGTCAGACAGATTTTTTATAACATCACAATGCTCATCAACAATATTATGTTGCACTTGTATTACAGCAGATATATTTCTGCCCTCGAGTTCATTTGCCCAGTTTATTAATCCTTTAGTTTCTTCAAATTCTATAAGAAGCATCATACCTTTTGTTTCTTTTCCGATAAATAATTTTTGCGAAGCAATTAAACCAATTATCAGAGCTATTAAAATGCCTACCAAAACAACCCACAATTTATTTTTCATTTCTAACTCCTTATTTATATATTGATGGTTATCAATACTTATAAATCTTTTGGTTCATTTTTATGCCTTGCAAACAATCTGTAAAATAAAACAGCTGTTAGCATCTGAAAGACAAAAGCCAATGCGATGAGCAATGATGACAAGC
>Ga0272448_1002891_pt1 | contig 20992 bp, 35 predicted proteins | sample YNPCB0191_FD_202220 | JGI IMG/M metagenome (GOLD analysis project Ga0272448, IMG submission 202220) | Hot spring sediment microbial communities from Yellowstone National Park, WY, United States - YNP-CB-019-1 | ecosystem: Environmental > Aquatic > Thermal springs > Hot (42-90C) > Sediment... | reverse complement strand
GTTAACGAGATCCTTAAAGCAATAGAGGCTGAACGTTATGCAAGATGATGAGGAAAAAGCGGCTGTGCAAGAATCTGAGCAAGCATCTGAGCAGGCGATACCGGAAGAAGCTGGAGCACAATTCACATGTAAAGATTGTGGAATGTCCTTCGCAAGTATGCAGGAATATGCTGCGCACATGCGTTGGAAGCATAGAAAAGAGGGTGAGGGGGTGGGGGTTGAAGCTCCAAAGCCTCCTGAAGTTGAGACTATTGAGGAGGCCATAGCCTTCATAAAAGAGCGTCTAGCGCAGGTGTATGGTGTTGGAAAGAACGACAGGATAATCGTCAAAGCCTTAGAGGATGATCCGACGCCTTTAAGGGACGGCAACCTTCTTCATGCGTTCATCAAGTCTTTGGCTCCTAGGGCTTATGATGCACACCTTTCAACAAGCGTGATTAAGCCTCTCTATGTTAGGTTTCCGAATCTTGCACAAGCTGTTGACAAGTATTTGGGCGGGGTTCAGCCTCAGCCTGTTCCATACAGTTATCAGTTTGCTGCTCAGCCTTATGGCTATGGATCCTTTGCACCCTATTTGCCTCCAACCTACTCGTTGAGTTATCCGCCCTACCCAGCGCCGGCTTATACCTCCCACTATCCGATGGCATATCCCTCTAAGCCTCCTAAAACCTACAAGATTGTTGTTGAGGGGCAGGAGATTGAAACCGACGAGAGCGGCTACATGGCTTGGCAACGTTACTTGAAGGAGAAGGAAGAGCATGAATTGAGGAAGAAGCAGTATGAGCTTGAAATGAAGAAGCTTGAAGCTGAAATTAAGAAGATTGCTGAGGAAACAGGCAAGGGGAAAGAAGCAACAGTCCCTGTGAAGATTGGGGATAAAGAGTTTCAGGTTCCAGCTTCCCTTGCACCATTATATCTTAAGGGAAATGATGAAACATCAAAGAAGATTGATGAACTTTCAAAGAAGCTTGAGGAAGAGAGAGAAGCGCGCCATAAGGCTGAGCTTGAAATGGTGCAGCGCGATCTTGAAGAGCTGAAGAAGAGGCCTGGCTTCTTTGAGGAGCTCCGTTCATTTCAGGAGATAGCTCCAATGCTTGGCTTCCAGAAAGGCGGACGGACAACAGCAGACCTGCTGGACTCGCTTGCCGAAAGGCTGGACCAAAGGGCTGCACAGCTGCTGAATAAGATTCCAGCTCCAAGCGGAGAATGGAAACCCGTAGTAACGAGGACACCTGAGGAAAGGGTCAAAAAAGCAGAGGAGATAAAACAGAAGCTTGAGAGAAGCGAGGAAATACTTCAAGCTGAGGATGAACTCATCAAGGCTGCAGCCAAAGTTAAGCCAAGGATGGAGGCTGGTTAAATGACTGAGAAAAAGCTCATGCTGCCAAGGATTCCTGATAATCCAGCTGAAATCTTGGAAGGCCCATTAAAACTTTTAGAGAACTTCGACTCAACAATCCAAAGAATTGATAAGGCGCTAAAGAGTTTTGACAACGTTTTCGCGTCGGCGGACAGCCGTCTGCTTTCAAGGCTTCCTGAACCAGTGGTTGGCAGAGCTGAACATGTTGCATCGCCAAGTTATCCAGGCCAGAGTCCAGAATCCTACTGCCTTGAATGTTTGAGCCGCCACTATCTGAAGGCTGTAGGTCTGCTTGAAGAGGCGGAGAGGTTCAGCATAAACAAGGGTGAAATAACTCCTGAGGCTAGGCAGCGTATTGAGGCTGCCTTAAAGGAGATAGTTACAGCTGAGGAGGACCTCGGCACAGAAATAAGGGATGCCGAGCTTGCTAGGATGATTGATGAGATTAAGGCTAGGCAGAGGGAGTTTAGAAAGTGGACGTGGACTGAGAGGCTTCTAACAAACCAAAGGGATATTTCAAAGCTTAAGGAAGCCATCTCACGCATGAAGGATATAGTTGAAACAACCAGGAAGGCGGCTGAATACTACGATTCAAAGTACGGGCGCTGCTCATACTGCGAAATGCTCGCTCGCGAAATATCCGCAAAGTTTGGACTAAGCGAAGCCGAAATCTTAGATTCAATTTATGGCCTGTCCTCAGACAGTAAGGAGAGGGTTTCAGAGTCCGCTGAAAAGCTGAAACGTCTAGGAGTTTTCGAGTACACAATGGCCCGTGTTAAACAGATGCTTGAAGAAATGAAAGGTGGTTAGCCAATGGCCCGACTAAAACCACCCTCTAGGGGAAGACTCACAGAAACCCTCCATTTGAGACTTACAAACGAGGAGCTTGAGTTCATACAAATGATAAGCGAGAAGACTGGATTAAGCTTAAGCGAAGCAACAAGGCTTGCCATAAACATGTTTCGCATCACTTTGGGGCTGGAAGCAGTTGACGTTGAGAAGGTTGGGAAAGCCCTGCGTGAAGCCTCTGCAAAGGTTATTCTGGAGGCTAAAGAGGAAGGCTGGTACGAAGACCTGAAACAAGAGGAAGAAGCATGGAAGAGGTTCAGCAGCTTGAAAAAATCCTCAGAGAGAAAGGACTAACAGAAGAGCAGGTGAAAGCCGGAGTCAAATACTACCTAAATTTTTGCAAACGCCACGACCTGAACCTCGCAAAATCCGTTAGAATGATTGTGCAGATGGTTAAGGGAATGCGGGAATACTACGAGAAGACAAGCTAGTTTTTGTTCTACAAAAATAAAAATATTTTTAAAGCTACTTTTTCGAGTGGTGATGATATGGCAAAAGATATTGCCAAGGCAAAATATAGCGCCAAGGTTTGCGGTTACCTAGGTGTGGACAAGTCCAAATGTGAGCGCGTGTTCGAGAAGCTCTTCTCGAACATGAAAGCAGCCTTTGAGGCTATGTAGGCGGCATTCCTAGCGCTAGGTGCACTACCCTCCTTTTTCTTTTTAGCCGTTATTGGTGGAAAATATGGCGATGCAGAGAATCGCTTTGGCAACGATTCTGGCAATAGTCCTTGCATGTATTGCCACAACTGTTTTGGGAGCCCTTATTGCTAGACGCATAATTTCCAATGTAGGCAATGTAAAAGCTGTTGGTGCAGGCGTTTACTCTGACAGCAGTTGCACAATCCCAATATCATCCATTGATTGGGGTTTTCTGGAGCCAGGTTCTAGTAAACAGTTTACCATCTACGTGAAGAATGAAGGCAATGTTCCAATAAAGCTAAGCATGGAGGTTAACAACTGGAACCCACAGTCAGCCTCAAACTACATGACTTTAACTTGGGATTGTCAGAACCATGTTTTAAACCCAAGCGACTTTGCTCCAGCGGTTCTAACCCTCTCAGTTTCGCAGGACATAAGTGGCGTCACAAGCTTCAGCTTTGACATAATCATCATCGGGGCGGAGAACGCTTAACAGCCTTTTTCGACGCATTTTTATTTTTGTTCCCGCCTTTTTTGATTGGTGAACATGTTGGAGGCTGAACCGAAACAGGTTTTGCTGGAGGCTACAGCCAAAATTTTGGAGGCCTTGTCAAAGGACCGTGCAAGTGAGGCTATCAAGTGGCTTACAGACTTGATGTATTACGCCAGCATCAAAAACATGGATGATGTTTACCTGAAACTCTTTGACAGGATTATAAGGGAGGCGGAAAAGAAGCCCGAATCTTTCTGTATCCGTTTTGCCGAATCCTTGAACACGGCTTTAGAGAGAATGAAGCGGGGAAGCGAGGCAGCCGTGCTTGGCGAAACACTAGTTAGGGCTGAAAGGCTGAAGATGGACAGGCTTGAGGAGTATTTGACTCCCCCGGAAGCTTTTAAGCGTAAAGCCTCAAAAATATTAAAGGAGGTGTTGGAATGAACGACGAGGAAGAGGTTAAAGTGCTTATGGCTAAGGAAATTGTCGAGGACGTCTGCGAAGCCGTTGGAGAAGCAAACAGGGCTAAATGCAGGGCAGTTCTCCACAAAATCCTCGTGGAAGGAAGCGGTTTTGAAACATTAGCAGAGCTTCCAGAAGAATGCAGAAAAGCCGTTAAGGAGAAGCTGAAGGAGCTGGGTGTAGAGTGATTGAGATGATGGCCCGCCAAACAGCCCGAAAAGTATGCGCTGTCATAAAAGAGGACAGCAAGAAAACCATCTGCATAGAGCTCCTGACAAAGATTCTGGTTCAAGGCGACTCAGTCAAGGATGAAGTTCGAGAGGAAATCAGAAGGATCTTCACGGAAGAGGAAAGAAAGCTTCTGAAGGAAGAGCTGGCGAAGCTTATGGGCTGAAATTTTTATATTTATTTTAGCTAAATTTAATAAATGTGCTGGGCATCAAAACCTTCAAGCTTAGAGCTAAACATCTCTATCCCAAATCAGGTTTAAAACGGAAAGAGGTTGTTCTAAAACAATACGACAGTTTCCTAGAGAAAAATGGTTTGCAGCCTGGATTAGAGTCGCTTAACCTATGGCTTGACGACTTGCTGAAGCGCGGTTTAAGCAGCAGCACACTCGGCGTCTACACCTACGACGTGCTCAGCTACTTCGAGCTTATGATGTTCGACATTGACGAGAAGAAGCTTAAACTTTTGAAGAAGAGGTTGCCGCCCAGAAACGTTGGAGAGGTTGACTTCTTAACAGACGATGAAGCTGCAAGGCTTATCACCATGACGCCATCGCCAATCCGCAGGCTGATCTATGCTTTATGCTATGCCTACGCCCGCAGACTAGGAGAGGTTCTAGCCCTGACCAGAAAAGACGTGGATCTCGAAAAGGGCACGATCACCTTTACCATTCTGAAGAAGAAAAGGGAGGAGAAGGCCACATACGAACTTGAATCATGGATCAAAGAAATGCTGCTGAAATATGACAACATCCTGGGAAAAAAGAGGCTTTTCGACATAACTGCAAGAGCCGTTGAAATGGCCTTTAAGAGGGACTGCATGAGGGCCGGGATTGAATCCCGGAGCAGAGACTTGAGGCCTCATATTTTGAGGCACTCGCGAATAACCAGCCTCAGAAACAAGGGAGTCCCCCTTGACCTTGTCAGCAAGTTTGTTGCCAGACATTCAAGGTTTGACACAACAGTCCAGTTTTATCGTGGAATAACTGAGGAAGAGAAGGTTTCGATACCGAAGGCTGAAGAGATCTTCAAAGGTGCTGGCTAGTGGAAAGAACGCCCTACCCATTCGAAGTTGAAATTTTGGAGAGGTTCAGCCGCGGCGGAAAATTTGCAGCTTCTCCTAAAGGCGAATGGGTTAGGGGCTACCTCCTCACCTTCAAGGAAGGCTACTCCTATGAAATGTGGAAGGAGTATACACAGTTCGCAAGCCACCTCGGAATAAACCCAGGCACATACATCTCATTTAAAAGGTACATGTGGATCTTGAAGAAGCTTGGGCTTATAAGGCTTGTTAGAAGGGAAAGAGTTGTTAGAGGCTTCAGGAAAAACTTTTACGCCATAACTCCTGGAATGGAGAACTCCCCCATTTGGAGAAGACCAGGACAAACTATGTATCCAAGCTTGGACTGGACTATTAAGCCCTACGAGGTGAAGAGAGCCCTCAGGGCTAGATACCGAGCTAAAGCGTTATAGGTGGTCGACAGTCGAACACTTAAGCGTATAAGAAGCCCCCAGCACCAAACTTTTATCTGAACTCCCCCTAGACGGGTTCTTTTTGTTTTTCAAAAATTCGAAAAACTTATAAGGAATGAAAGAATAGTATTCTTTCGTTTCTATTAATTGTCCTTAACCGAAAAACAGCTAAAATCAATGGAAATTTTAAACCGAAAGCCCAAACCGAAAAGGGCTTTTTGACGCTTTCTTATCAACGGTTTGGGCGTAAAATGCATATTTATATTTGTGGAATATTTCGGGCATGATATGAAAATTTAAATAATTGTGTGGTTTTGGTATGTGTGGCGTGTGAAAACCTAAACCGATAAACCGCCCTTATCATGTAAGCCTCAACATGGTAAGGCACGGTTAAGGTTTAAGGTTAGACGCACCCACGCCATAGGCTAAAACACCATTGCGGTGTTATGGTGTGGGTGTGTGCCTCTATATATTGAGGCGTGAGGCACACCAGCACAGCCTTAAACTGTGTGCATAGGAAAAAGGGCTTATTCGAGTGGCACTCTAAACCGCTACGCCCAAACAGCTAAGGCGGTTTAGCCTATGCCTTTCGTGGCTAAATGTCGCAATTGTGGGCATATCTTATGGGCTTACACAAGGGCTTTCCTAAACATGCTTATGAAGTGGCATGACAGCGAGAGCCATAAAACCTACGACAGCGAGGACTTCGACTTTTGCAGTTGGGTTATCGTAAGGGTTACCCATGAACAGCTAAAGAATATCAACATGGCTTCTAAAAGTCCAGCGTTTTGGCGAGCGGTTAGAACTAACCCTAAACGTGTTCGCCTATAACTCCCCTTTTTGTTTGAGAGGCGTAGCGGGGAGTTTTGCCACCACAATAGCCTAACGAGAGTAGCAAAACGTGTTAGCCTCCAATAAAAAGCCAAAAAGGTGGTTTTATGGCGAAAGGTAAAGCTGGGCAAGTGCAGGCTGAAGCCACAGCCCTTGTCGTTCCAAAAGAGGTTGAGGAGGAGCTGACGCTATTACGTGGTTTCAGGGATTTAGTCGCCGAGAGGACAGGCTACGCCTTGGGCGTTATAGCCCTAAACGCTGAAATGAAAGAGGCTACAGCCGAACAGAGAAAGGCAAACCTTGAGGCAAGAAAACACCTACGCAAGAGCCTTGAAGACTTCATCAAAAATGCGGATTTTGAGGGCTACAAGAAAGCTATCGAGGAAATCGAAAAGACAGGGAAAGCCCTAAAAGAGGCGAGAAAGCCCCACATGGCTAAAATAACCCCACTACGCAGAGCCATCAAATACATAGATAACGTGGCTGTACCACAGAGCCTTGAACAGTTAGGCGTTAAAGTCCAGCCTGCATTTTCCTTAAGCGATTGGATTAAAAAGGCTGTTGAAAGCCAGAAAAAACGCAAGTGAAAGGCTCTCTAAAGCCTAACGCCAATTCCCCATTTTTCTACCCTAAAGCCGTCTGGGAAACCCAGCGGCGGGGTGGAAACCCTACCCGTTTGAGCGAAAAACGTTAGGCTGTGGAAGTGGCTTTAGGGTTCTCCAAAAGCCCAGCCTACTTTCAGCTTAAATAAGCCTGAAGCCTGTGAGGGCTAACCGCCCGTGCGGGAAAATGGCTTATGCCAAAACAGGCTGTTGGGCTTATAATTTTTAATGCTCATCCCATATTTGGTTAGCGTAGGCTGGGCTGGAGAATAACCGCTAGCGGAAGCCTTTGGGCTGTGATTTTTAAGGACTCCCAGACGCTTGACCGCCACGCACAGTATAGGGGCTGTGCGACACCCTGATGAGGGCGTCCTGGGAGCTAACCGCTAAGAAAGGACACCCACCTCTTTGGCGTAAAAGCCAGGGGTTTTGGTGTCCGCCCTCGGCTTATGAGCGATTGGCGGGGAAGCAAAGCCTAGGGTTTAGGGTGTAAAAGACAAAACAGAACCCCGATTACGTCCAGCCGCATACCTGCTGAAGCCACCCCCAATAAACCCTTCAGCAGGCTCCCTTTTCAAGGGTAGGCTGGATGCACCCAGCCCGGCTCTGGCGACAGGCGGGTAGGAAATCGGGGGAGGAGCCCTTAGGCTTCACAAAAACGTTTGGGGTGTTTTATGTTTGGCATTTTGCTTAAAGGCAAGCCTAAAGTTAAGTGCAACGTTTGCCGTGGAAACGGATTTGTCTACCAGAACAACGCTCTAAAGACCTGCAGGAACTGTGATGGGAAAGGCTTTGTTGAAACTGTTAAGTTGGCAGAACGGGCTTTAGCCCGCTTCAACCAGCCACGAATATACAAGGTGAGCTACGAACACAGCGTCATGCTCATCTACAGAGGCTACGTTTACAATGAGGTTTTGATGGCTTTACGTGTCTTAGCAGTATCCGACATAAAAGCTGAAATGGTGTTTCAGGTCTAAATTCCTCCATTTTTCTATTTTGGGGTTTTGCTATGGGAAAGCACGATAAGAGCCTAACAGATATCCGGTTTGAGATAATCATAGCAATGCTTAATGAAGACCCGAAGCTGGCTGAGAGGCTTAAAATCTATTTAAGGTAGGAATGGAGAAGGCATCCCCCTTTCTTTTTGGGGTGTTTCTTTGCCTAAATGCCCAAAATGTGGAGAGGAGCTTGAGGCAGTCTACCCTTTAAATCTTAAAAAGTTGTGGGTTGACTTCTGGCTTTGTCCAAAATGCAAAACAGCCTATGAACCGAAAAAGCTCAAACCCATAGCCCACGTAGTATAGCCTCTTTTTCTATTCTAGGGGTGGTTTATTGTCCAATAATCTTTTGGCTTTGCTTGAGAGGATTAAAGCCAAAACTGAAGAGGTTAAGCCTGTTGAGAAGCCGCCTGAATCGCCTTATCTAATGAAGCTTATTGGCAGGATTGAGGCTAAGAAGTGGCGTGACGAGATGCTTCAGAAAACCCTTGAAAGGCTTTGCTGGCTACAGGATGAGCTTGACTTTGTAAGGCTTATCCAGAATGATGAAACTCTCCAGTTTGAGCTTTCCCTAGACGTTATAAGGTACGGCGGAAGCCACAGCGGCCTATGGTATTTACATTTGCTGGACGGAGATATCCTTCCAGAGTTTTCCCAGACTGCCCGCGGGCGGAGAACTACGACATGGGAAGCTACTGGACTGGAGAAAACCACAAAGAGGCTGTAAGGTTTATTGTTGACAGGGCTAAGTGGGCTGAACCAATAATCGAGGAGGAGCTTTACACAGTTATAGACTTCTACCTGGCTCTTGAAAAATGGGACTTGGAAAGCCCTCTTCCACCCTTCACCTCAAACGACGAGCTTTTTAACTGGGGACTGCTTTAACCTTTTTCTATTTGGGGTGTTTTGACCTTGAAGATCACAACTAGGAAGGCTTATCCCTTCAGAAGCTTTTACAGGGGCAAAGAGCGACTAGCCTTCTACGTAATCAACATTTTAGGCGATGAACCCCAAGTCACCATATACTCAGACCTAATAAAGAAAGCCAACCCAGAAGTAGACTCTTTAGGCGTTAGGAAAAGCGAGTTTGAAAACGACATGTTCAGAGTCCAATCCTTTCTCGAGAAGCATTTTCCAAAAGAGCTTGCAGAAGCCTTATTCAACTACGCCAGAAAAGACTTAGGCTGCAAAAGCGGCTTTTCACTTAAAGCCTACATAAACTGGAAGGGAAAGAACAAACAATGACTTTCGTGGATAAAAAGGAAATTCCCATCTGGAAGAGGTTTATTATAAGGATTTTCGGCAACGCTTATGCTTATGAAAGGGATTCAATACGCTATTATTTTGGTTACTGTCCAAAGCACGGATACTACATAGACCGTCCAGCCGGATACTATGAAAAGCTTCACTGCCCAAAATGCATTGAAGAAACAGACCTTAGAATCTCAAGGCTCTCCCAAAAACGAACACTCTAAACTTTATCTTCTCCTTTTCTCTTCGGGGTGTTCCTTCTTGATAAAGGTGATGCTCTGTCAAACAGGGGATTTAAGCGATCTTAAAAGGCAGGGTTTTGTTGCAGAGCCGAAAGTGTGGGTTCTGAACCCACGCCGGCAGATATGATGGAACAAGATGCTTAATCATCAAGGATAAGGGCGAAGTCACACTTCAGAACCGCCACGGCATAATCTACACGGTTAGGCTTCCAGAGATTGTTGATGCGGCAAAGGCTATTCCAGGAAGCTTCATAATTGACGGCGAAGTTGTCTACATAAATCCAGAAACACGCATGGAAGAGTTTACTCCCTGTCAGAGGCGCTGCAGCACTCAGTTTCCAGACCCCCTCTTGATACGCAAATATCCAGTCGTTTTCAAGGCTTTTGACATTGTCAAACTTGGAAGCGAGTATGTTGTTGACAAGCCCTATTGGAAACGGAAGACGCTTCTTAGAGGGCTGATAGGCAATTCCAGCCATATACAGTTTGTTCCGTACAGACGGGACGTTGAAAACGCGTGGCGGGAAGTTGTAGAAAAGCAGAGGGAAGGCCTGATTCTCAAAGATTTTAACAGCCGCTACGCTCTGGGCGAACGCTCATGGAGCTGGCTTAAAGTTAAGAACTGGCGAGTGGAAGAATGCGATGTTGTAGGCTACACATTCAGCAGTAAGGGCAGACCCTTCGGAAGCCTTGTCCTTGCCAAGGACGGAAAGTTCAGGGGCTGCGTTGGAAGCGGATTCAGCGACTACGAACTCCTAAAGATTATGGACGTTCTGTGCAACAGTCCAGAAATGCCTAAGCCATTCCCAGAAACTGTAGTGGGAGAAAGCTACAAGGCTGTCAAGACAGGCTTGAGAGTTCTAGTCCAATACTATGAGGCTACTGAGTCGGGCGTTTTGAGGCATCCTGTCTATCTCAAGACGCTCTAGCACCTTTTTCTCCCTTTTTCGGGGTGATCCCGATGCCCCTAAAATTGAAAATTTCAGGGACAGAAGTCGAGGTCAAAATGAAGCCTGTAGGCAACGAGATAATGGTGCCGAAGCCGGACATAAAAATGCGGAAAGCCGATACCGGGGAGCCTATCGAGAAGGCACGTGTCGTTGCCGACAGACGTTTCCTATGGGTTGGACACGGGAAAGAGCTGGCAACGGAAACCAAGCTGATCGACCCTGAAACAGGCGGGCAGGTTCCAAGCAGCGAAGCCCTCGAGGTTTTGGAGCACTACAACTACAAGCTTCTTGATTCCAAGGCTAATGTTGTGGACGAGAAGGAGATGGGCGACTTCATAGAATACTACTATGTTGACGAAAAGGGCGAGGAACACGTTGTAAGGCCATTCGACAGAACCACAGTTCTCGATATACCTGAGGAGAACTGGATTCCATCAACGGTTGTGGACGAGTTCCTAATAACAGCCATGTACGAGCTGTATGCTGAGAAAAAGATTGACGTGGTAAAGCTCTGGCAGGAAGCCGAAAAACGCCTTAAGGAAGACACAGTGGGCGTTGCAACATACTCCCATGGACATGGGTTCATAAGCTACTATGCATTCCTATGCCCAATAATACAAGGCGGCAAGTTCGTTTGGCTTTTGAAGCTTACAGACACTAAGGTTCGCCTAAACCACCTCATGGAGATTCCAGCCGAAGTCAAAATACCCGTCAAAGAAGCCCCAACACTACAAACGCTTCCACCGATACAGATGGTTATAAGCCCGGCAAAAAAGAAGAAGACCAGCCAATCGTAAGCGGGTTTTCAAAACCCGCAGTTTTTCTCCTTTTCGGGGTGCTTATTTGCAGAGGCGAAGCAACCTAGACGAGTTGCTTTACAGGGTTAGGCTCAAGAAAGCCAGGGAAGGAGATGCCAAGCAGCTTTTCAAGGGCATTATGGACGAGATTTACCACGCTTCCGGGCATTCATCTAGGCGCTGCTGGGAAATAGCCATAGAGCTTGTCGCCGACTATCTGGGCATTATAGACGAGCCTTGGCGTTATTCACTTCCAGACCTTCCGAAAAGCCAACTTTTCAAGGGGGAAATTAAGCCTGCAAGGCGCGAAGTTCCGCCCCAATTGGCTGAACGTGTTAGGCAAACAGGCCTTATCGAAGAGTTTGTTGAGGCTGCAAAGGCTAAGCCCTGGGACTATATAGGCGAGGTCTTCACAGAGGAGAGGCTTTCAAACAACAGGCTTGGACAGATGCTCACGCCAAGAAGCGTTGTGCAGCTCATGCTTCAAATGGTCATGGAGGACTATTTCCTCAAGAAGGATAGGGCTTGGGTTGACGCCGAAATCCTCATGTGGGCTGCAGAATACACGCTTAGGCATGGACCACCAATATGGGCTGGCAAAGCCCTAGAAAGAGCCACCAAAAACGTTGAAAGCTTGAACAGGCCTCAGACCATTCTTGACCCAGCAGTTGGAACAGGGCGTTTCCTTATAGAAGCAAGCCTAATGTATCCAAACGAGCCCCTCATACTTTTCGGCATAGACATAGACGTTTGGATGTATAGAGCCTGCCTAGTAAACATGGCATTGTTCAGCAGACACCCATACAGCATAATCTGTGCAAACTCTCTTCTGATAGATGAAAAATATGCCAGCCCATCAAGTCCTTTATGGGACTACGGAAATCTTTGGGAGCCTGCAGACGTTACAAAATTTTACGTCAAGCCTCCCCCTGTAACAGCCGACAAATTCAACCTTGCAGAATGGATCAGGCTCCTACGTAAATAGCCCTTTTTTCTGTTCGGGGTGAAAGCTTGGGAACCATAAGAAGCGAGTATTCTATCGAACAGTTTGAGGCTGCCTTACAAAGGTTTGCACATCAGCTTCCAAGCATGATGCAGAGGATAGACGAGATACATGTCAGGTCAGAAAACATGGTTGTCGACTTAGAGTTCAGGTACGGCGTTAAAGGCGAAACGGAGAAGATATACGTGTCATTTTATAAGAGGGATAAGCTGGACTCGTGGGGAGAGCTGCTGTCCTTTACGGTGGAGCCTAAATACTATGTTGACAGTTCGCATATAACGAAGATTCACTATGAGGGGGCAAGCGACAAGCAGTACAGCGAGAAAATCTTGGCGTGGCTTAAAAGCCTCTTAGGCTCAGAGAAGCCTGCGGTAAGCTTCTCGCTGAAAGACTTCTCAAAGAAGGTTGACAGGAGGCTTACGGACTACAAGGCTTTTTCGAAGGGTTAAAAATGGAATCCGTCGTCAGAATTTTCAGGGAATCCCTATTCAAGGCCTTCTACGACTGGCTTGAAAAGAATAAGGCGGCTATTGGCGAGAAATGGTATGTTTACGCCTTCAACGAAGCTAAGAGGGCTGAGGATTTAGCCGACAACGCAATAGGCGTTGTTGGAGCAGCCATGTGGATGTTCAACACCATAGCGAACTGCGGCGTAATGGCAGGCGTAGGCCCAGACGGCTACAGCCTACAATATTTCGAAAACTCAAAGATAGACGAGGCCTCAACAAGGAGGCTTCTACAGATGATTGTGGCCTGCATGAACCTTCAACACCTGCCAATTGAAGAGGCTAAAAAGCCCATTCCAATAATTAGCAGCAAGAAGTTTTCACTGAAGCTTTTCGTGGAGGATAGGAAGCCATAAATACCGCTTTGTGATGTAAGATTTATGGTGTTGGTATGCCTAAAGGACCAGAATGGCTAACAGTAAGGCTTACTCCGGAGCTGATGGAGAAAATGAACTCCTATCTCCTGGCGGTGGCCAACAAAATGGGCCGCATACCCCAAGGCCTAAAAACCAAAATAGTCCATGAAGCCCTCGAGGAATGGTTCAAAAACCACGGCAGCGACTTCGAAAGATTCACATAAAATTTTTCTAATTGGGGTGAAAAACCCGCTATCTTACAAACTCTATTCTGAAAGCGACGTTCGGTTATTGCGTAGAGCTTTTTTCCAACAGCGCCAGGCACAGCCACATGCTCATAAACAGGCATGGAAACATATCATTATTCAATCATTTACTTTTTCTTAATGTGATTCTGCAACCAATTCGTAACTTCATCAAAATTTGTATTACATTTAGCAATATTCAATAAAAGATTGACTGCTTCATGTATCTCAGCTTTAAGTTCAAAACCGTTTAAATCGAGAAACGTAGAGACTGCACTATAGGCTGTTCTTTTATTACCATCAACAAATGGATGAAGTTTATTTATTTCATAGAGTAATGAAGCAGCTTTCTGATGAATAGTTGTATAAGGCTCGAATCCAAATTCATTACGTTTTGGGGATTCTACACATAATGCGAGATTCCCGTGAAATAAAATACCTTTCTCTCCTCCGGTATTTCTTAAAATTTCCGCATGGATATCTAATATCTCTTGTAATGTTAAGTAACGTAGGGCCATAATTTAATATTTTGACAACTCTTTCAAAATATTTATGTCCTTTGCTATGGTTCGCTTCAAGGCTTCTCTAAACTTTTGCCTTTCAACTTCTAGCTTGAAGGATGGTGGTTCTACTTTAATATTGACAATTCTTTCATCCTTTGATGTTGCATTTTCATGCGAGTATCTTATTCCATCTGTAATGTCCATCATTTGCATAGCTGAAGTTAATCCTGAAGTGCTTCTTGTTGGATCTTCTTGAATTTTAAAAGCCATTACCAGGTTCCCTCCTATTACATGTGTAAAAATATTAGTATCTCCTTATTTAGTTTACGAATTTCTTCTTCATTTTCAAATGGAATTATCCATAACCCAGCTTTCACTCAAAATTTTTTCTTGATAACCTATTGTCGGAATAGGAACTTGAGGTGGAGTTATTTGGATTCTCTTAATTTCCTTTATGGTTCTAAAGACGTGAGTAAGTCCTAAAGATTCAATTATGGCTCTATTGAAGACACCTGTAGAAACTTCGTCAGAGCCTAAAATGGTTTCTGGGTTGTAAGGAGTGCTCATCTCGAGTAAATCATTGTATTGTAAAAATAGATCCATAATGTCTTTTTCAAAATCTGAGTCCGGCTTTATCACGGGCAAACCTATTTCCTCCGCTTCCTTTCGTCCGATAATGTAGTCATGTGAAAACCTACCTTTGTATATGGTGGTAGTTATCTGTTCTATTTTTTCTTGTTCCCGTATGTGATAGCCTAAAAGTTTCTTAGCCAGAAATACAATTTCTTGCCTTGTTCTAAATACTTGTCCAAGTATAAGAGGGTGAACATTTTTCGATAGTTCCCCAAAAACTTTGACTAGTGATTCTTCGCTTTTTAAACCTTGATCTTTTGCTAAATCCAGATATCCTATTGCGTCTTCAACACTTACAGGTATAGGTCCGGGAGTATAGGCTGGATGAACACTTTGTGGCACAGGTCCAAGAGGTGATTGCACGGAAGGGTCAATGGGACTTAATTGAGCCATTTTGGATAAAACAATCTTGTCTGCCCCCAATGCTACAAGTGTTGCACAACTTAACGCCTTAAATGGAATAATTACATCAAATGAATCACAATATTCTCTTATAAGATTTACAAGCGCGTATCCAGCCATCGTAATTCCACCAGTGCTATATAGATACAAAGATATTTTCTCTTGGTGCCCAATTTGAGTTAAATGTTGCAAGATAAAAGGAAATGTATCAAAGGCTATTTTTGTTTCAAGCCCTCGTCGATCACCGGTTATATATACTAATAATTTGGAGTTAGTTTTGTTCTCAATGCGTTGGATAAGTGCCATTCGCTCATCTCTTGTCATAATATTATCCCTTCTAACAATACTATAGTAATTGTTTATAAAAATTAGTTGTTTTTTAGCTTCGCCTTCTTAATTTTGTATTATACTTTCCGTAATTTCAACCATATGAGGGTATTTAAGATGGTGCTGAAAGCGAGAACTGTTGCTGATATGAAAGCGTCAATTAGTAGTGGGATTCCGAAAGCTGAGGCTATAAGGCCAGTAAATCCACCCGTTCCACTGAAGAATACATAGTAAGAGATTAATGCAACCTTGGAACGATGTTTTGGGTTTATGATTTTCCCAATAAGAGCTACCATAGCAACAATTAAGAAATATGTGAAAACAATGTATGCACTAACTCTTAAAAATTCTGGGAGTATAGGTAAAGTGATCGCGCCTACAGCTAATGAAGTACTTAGTCCTATTACGAAATTTAATATGTTATCTGCGACTTTTTTAGAGGGAGTGACAGCGGCTAAGTCTTTAATCATTGACGCTATTTTTTGATACCCATAGCTTCTTGAAAAATAGTTAAATGAAGCTGTTAAAGAGAATACCAAAAATATAATAATTGTGATGTATGCGAGGTTTAAGGTTGTTAGCAGATATAAACAAGAAAAGAAAAATAGTATCAACAATAGAAAACCTTGGCAAAGTAGTGTTAATCTGCTTACCTGAATTATTCTCATCCTTGAATCAACTTCGTTAGCCCAAGAATCACCAAGAATTTTCCTAAAAAGTTTTCTTTCATCTTTCTTTTTGCTTCTTGCTAATTTGTTTAGGCTCTTTGTAACATGAAAAGACCTTGCAATCATACGAAATCCTATATACATAGTAATGCTTGCTAAAAAAACCAAAGGTATAAAAATGCCAAATGCATTTATATCTTTTAAAGCTTTTCCTAAGACTATGACAAGTATGTCTGCAACCTGTAGAAATAATATAATAAAACCTGAGCCAACCAAATAGAATCCGGTATATTGTGTGCTATGCCAAAACATAGGATGTGCCTTTTTGAGGTTCTCTGAATGATGTTTAACAAGAACTAACATTAAATAACCTAAATAAAACCAATAGATAGAGGCCAAGCTCAAGGTGACTATGGATGAAAAGAAAAATAGCAAAATAGAAAAATATACAATCATCAAAACGGGTATGAAGATTGATAAGAATTTTTGAAACTTTGTGCAAGGAGGCGCTAAGAGTATTAGATCACAGAATTTTAGGGAATAAACCTGAATTATGCCAGCTATTGCCATATTAAAAAGAAAGTCTTCAACAAACGAAAATATGCTTCTGGCGTAGGATACTATAAAAAGAAACCACGCAAGACTAATCACAGCGTAACATAATCTCCTATTCGCGTTTAGAAGATCTTTCACTTTTTCACTTTCCAAATTTCATTAACTTTAGATTCAATTAAAGTTTAACCCTTAGTCCATCAAATTATACCCAGAATCGTTAAAAACCAGAAATCGCTATTTTTCAAGGCTCTTCATCTCCAAATGCGATTGGCTTTTTCACTCTTCTCAGCCAAGTCGCAATAGCGTCCACCATCATCATACAGCATGTAAAGCAATGTTATAGTGAAGCCTCTAACACATTCAAGAGCAGTAGGAGTAGTAGATAATAGGGCATAGTTAACAGCCAAAAAATTACCTTATAAATTCGATTCTGAAGCCCCGTTCGGTTATGGCGTAAAGCCTCTTCTGATAGTTTTCAAACTCTTCTTCAGTCATAAGAATGATGTGTTCAGGCTCTTCTTTTGCTGAATGCATTAACCGCCCAAATCTTTGGCTTTCCTGCATTCTGCTACCATACAAAAATGCTACTTCTATGACACGTTCTATTCCTGGAAGGCTTATGCCCTCATCGCCTACACGGCTGACAACACATGCTTGGCTTTCACGGATAACGTCAAGCCTGTCTTTGGTTTCTCCGTAAACGAATGGTATGTTGAAAGTTTTGGCTATTTTCTCGCCCAAATCCAGCCAGTCGCAGAAAATCAACGTCTTAACGGGTATTTGCAGAAGCTCGCCTAGTTTCCGCATCTTCTCACGGTTGTCGCTTAAAATGTAGACTCGGAAGGTTGGTTCTCGTACTACCTGAAGCCTGATAAGTTCTTCCCAGCTCATGCCAACCGGAAAGCCTGTCAAAGCTATAATGTAGTTTTCACGTCCATCCTCACGGTAGGGCGAACCGCTAAAGCCCATGCGGTATTTAGCCTTCAAAGTGGCTAAGCGGACAAACGTGTTGGCTGGAAGGTGCTGGCATTCGTCAAAAATGATTAGGCTGTATTCGTTAGCCTTGACTTTGTCATAGGCGTGGTATGTTACAACTTCCACTTCATGGCGGTATTGGGGTATGTATTTGTTTATGCGTTCAAGCCACTGCTCCTTAAGCGTCAAAGTTGGAACAACAACGAGTTTTCTGCCTTTAATTCTTGCCAAAGCGTAGATTCCGAAAAGGCTTTTTCCAGAGCCGAATGCCCAGAAAACTCCAATAGCGCCCTTGTTGAGAAACTCGTTCCAGGCAAACTGTTGATAGTTTCTCAGCTTAATGCCGTCCCAAGGGCGCAAATCTTCCTCTTTAACGGGAGTGGGCATGAAAGGCAGGGTGCCGTCTTCAATCATTTGGGCGATAAGCTTGAACTCGTAGCCCTTCTTTATGCGTAGTCTGTCTTCGCCCTCACGCCTCGTAATAAAATGTTTGTATCGGCGTAGAGCTTCCTCTTGCAGCTCCTTGCCAGTCAGCAACATGCCATCGTAAACTTTGAAGGGCAAGGGCTTAGCAAACTTGAATTTTTCTTCTAGACTTGCGGGGATTTCACTGAACCATTTGACGTAGCGGTTTACGACGAAAATGTTGTAGCTTTTTGTTGAGCGTTCAAGCCAGCCTATTTGAAAGTTAAGCCATTTAGGAGCGATAACATACCATTCGTTAGCCCTTTTAGGAATAATCACGTAGGGCTCCTCGAAAAATGGTTCTAAAAACTCCTTTCGCACTTGGCTGAAGCGTAACAGCTCCATTTTACGTTCAAAGTCGCTGCGGATCTGGTCTTGCAAAACTTCAATTGAATGTTTTAACTCTTCCAGCTTGGCTACGGCTTCCATAACTTTTTGGCGGACATCAGCCGTGTTAAATTCGGTCAAGCCTTTAGTTTCTCCTTGATTGTTCGGTTGTATTTTTCGATGAGGGCTGAGTAGGCTTCTAGGTCTAAAGCCGTCTTTTCAAGCCTCTCGGCAAGGGCTAAAAGCCGGTTAGCCAATGATTGGTTCTTCAAAACCTCTGTCTCCGGCCATTTTTATGGCCTTTTGGGCTACTTCCTCCCTCTCGTTTTCGGTTAGCTTTTCCCAGAAGACAATGAAGATTGAGGCTTTGATGACATCTTTCAAGTATTTGCCTTTGTATCTGGTATACATGTAGTCGATCAGAATCATTGGATAGTGTTCCTTTAGCTCCATGGCCCTTTCGTAGGCTGATTCTTCTGGCGTTTTCTGAGCTGGTGGAACAACTATTTTTTCAGCTTCTTCCACAAGCTTCGGCTTTGAGAGTTCAAGGATCTTTTCGGCCGCGTCAGGTTTTGTGGCAAGGGCTTTGGCGACTTTTCTAGCTTCTTTGACGCTTAACCCTTTTTCAGCTATCGTTTCAACAAGTTTTGGCTGCTTATCCTCTGGGAGTGCGGCTACGACTTCGATGTGTTTTGCCGATATAGGTTTGCCCATGAAAGCTTTTTGAAGGATTTTCTTCCTTGCCTCCTTCTCCACCTTCATGCGCTTGAGTATTTGCCACACGCGTGGCTCGCTTACCCCAAACTTTTCAGCCAATTGAGTGGCGGTGAACCCTTTCTGGTAGAAGTAGTTGAAACACATGGCTTCAAGCATAGGGTCAACAAGGCCTCTTTCCCTGTTTCGCTTATAGTTTAGAATGTAGGCTTCGTCGCGACTGCACTCCTTTACGACAACCCTCATTTCGTTCCATTTGAGAAGCTTGGCGATTTCCCATCTTGTGTGTCCGTCGATGATTTCGTATCTAGCTAATGGATATTTTTCTTTGGCTTCTTCTATTTCTTCGAGCGTCATTTTCCTGACAAGGATTGGGTCTATGCTGTTCACGTCTCTAGTTTTCATGTCTTCCCTTAGCATGTCCTCTTCTTCTCTGCCGATAACCGTGAAGTGCATTGGTAGGGGTTTAAGCTGCTCTATTGGAATAAGCTCAATTTTGCCTTCTTTTTCAATTTCCAGCATTTTTTAATCATCATCCTGTACCCGAGTACAGTATTATGTTAAAGTTTTGCCCCTTTTCCTAAAGAAGCCAAAATAGGGCTTTTCTAACCGGCGTCTTCGATTCCCCTTTCAGTTATCTTTATGGTTCTACTTTGTCTCGGGAGGTAGCTTGAGTCTATCAGTGTGGCTATGCTTACGTTCGGCTTGTCCGTTTCCTGCAGGTATATGCGGTTGTTGGCTCCGTAAGCCATAACGTATCCGCCTATAGGCGGCCTCAGAAGTTCAGGCCTAGTGGTTGTGTACTGGGCTATGGGGGTTGCGAGAACTTGGTTTGTGACGAGAACAGCCATGTCATAAGCCCTTGCCAGCTTTATCAGCAAACCTATGGCGTAGTTCAACTTCTGCTGGCGTGGGCACAGCAGCTCGCGTCCAGGATACTCCCTCCTGAACGGGGATACGAAGCTGTCTACAGCCAGGTAGCGAATGTTCCTTTCCTTGATGAACCTGTGGGCTGTTTCAAGGGTTGCTATAAGGTCTGAGGATGAGGGAACCCTCCGCAGGTGAATGGAGCTTATTGCCTCGTCTGGGTCAAGCTCCCTAGCCTTCGCGATCTGGCGTATTCGATTTACGCTTAGGGTTGCCTCCGTATCCAGTATAAGAACGTCTCCGCCTAGGGCTTTGGGCGCTAAAACGGCTGTCGTGTAGACAAGCTCAGTTTTGCCGCAGGCGTAGCTTCCGCAAACCTCGGTTATCTCCTGAGTTCTTATACCGCCACCTAAAATTTCATCCAACGCCTTCGAGCCCGTTGGAATCGTTTTGCGCTTTAGCTCTTCCTCGTAAAGCTCTTTAGCTGATAATATGCGGATGTCAAGCTTGCTTCTTGCATCCCTTATTAAGGCTTCAGCCCTGTCAAGGTTAAAGCCCATCCTCTCCCCAATCCTTTGAAAGAGGAAATGGGGGACCTCTGTGGCTATGGATTCAATGGTGTAGTAGCCCGCCTCCTTAAGCAAAGCAGCAAATTCGGGCGTCACACCCTTAAGCTTCAAAATTGGATCCCTAAACTCCTCAAGCTCGCCTTCGCTGATCATTTCGCCTACAGCTTCACTCATGCCCCTGCCCCCTTTCAACGCCGTGAGCCTTTCTCTCCAAAAACTCCTTGACAGCCGCACGAACCATGGAGCTTATCGACTTGCCTGTTTCGCGGCTTAAGTCCTCAAGCCTTTCAAGGTCTTCCTGCTCGATGAGGACCGAAACCTTCACTTTACGAGCCAAAACGTTTCCTCCTAAACGCTTACGGGAACCATTTCCAGAATGAGCTGGCGGATGTCGCCAAAGTTGAGTTTGGGGTATCGGCTGCGGATCCATTCCGCAAGCCATGCCAGCTCTTCGCGGACAAACTCACGATCTTCTATGGAAACTACGTCTGCATGTCTCTCAACCATTCTATTAAGCCTCCTCCTTGGCTAGGTTCTTCTCGAAGTATTCGTTGATGATGAGCCTCAGAACCTCGGTGTTGTTTGTCAAGCCCTTGGCATTTTTTATCCGGAGGAAGCGGGTTCTAACTTCGCCCTTCAGCTTTACTCGGATGTCCAGGATGTTTTTGCCTTGGGACATTTTTATCCACACGATTTAGTTT
>Ga0272448_1002890_pt1 | contig 21003 bp, 23 predicted proteins | sample YNPCB0191_FD_202220 | JGI IMG/M metagenome (GOLD analysis project Ga0272448, IMG submission 202220) | Hot spring sediment microbial communities from Yellowstone National Park, WY, United States - YNP-CB-019-1 | ecosystem: Environmental > Aquatic > Thermal springs > Hot (42-90C) > Sediment... | reverse complement strand
ATCCAGACTGAAAATCCAAAACTCAAATTCATCAGGAAGTAGGCGGAATATTTACTTTTCAAGGTTCACTGCTACTTTCTTGCCCAAAGGCAAAAGTAAATTTAACACAAGAAGAGGTGGTTGTCAAGCAACCTTCCGGAAGAGTTTTTAAGAATTTTTTAAAATTCTTTTCTTCGGCCCCCCTAAAGTTTTACCCTTTTATGTCGATATATATTTTAGAAAGGGATGAACGGGCAAACTCTCCGAAAGGAGAGGACGCAAAGCCACGGGCCTAAGGCTTGAAGCTATGGTAGCCGGGTTGCCAAGCCCCCTCCCTTTCGAATACTCCAAAAAGGGAGGAAACACCCATGCAATGGAAACGCTTCTTTATTCTTGGCGTGATCTTCGTCTTTCTTTTTGTGGCCGGGTGCACCGTCTCCGAACTTCCCAACCTCAAGGAAGACGATGCCACCAGGGTTTCCTATGGTACGCTCACCGGAACGGTGAAAGATGCGATCACCGGAAAGGCTATTTCCGGAGCCCAGATAGTCATCACAGGAACATCCCGGTCTACGCTCACCGATTCCTTCGGCCGTTACACCATAGGAAGCGTGCCTTCCGGAACGTTCCAGGTGGTGACTTCAAAGGAAGGCTATGTTTCCACCGCACGCACTGTGAACATCCGGGCGAATAAGATCACCACGCTCAACTTCTCACTCCAGCCCCAACCGACATCCACCCCTGCACCAACCGCAACTCCAGCGCCTACTCCTATTCCAACCCCAACACCTACTCCTATTGCGACCCCAACACCTACTCCCACTCCAACGCCAGCTCCTACCCCCGCTCCTACCCCGACTTCGGGGAACCTCATCGACCTTCTCACCACTTATGGCTACGGGAAAAACACCGTAATTCGCTGGGCCGATGGAGTGGTGGAAGTCTACGACTCCACGAATTATCCTGGAATCGATGTCTCCCAGGTTCTCGCTCAGTGGAATGGAGTTATCGGGGGTAAAACCACTTTTGTTCTGAGCAACAACTCTGCAAGTCCGGTGAAAATCTTCTATGACGCTGCTGCGGTGACCGCCAAGGGAACCGGAGTGTGGGGATATGCCACCGTTTACTGGTCCAATTACACCATCGTCCGTGCTGATGTTCGCATCCTTCCCGAAGGTTACTGGTATGGATACTACATCAAACCGGAATACTGTCTCTACCTCCACGAGATGGGCCACGTGGTGGGTTTCTCCGGCCACACCAGTGACGGGGGAGTAATGGACCCCACCCCACGGAACACCATTATCACCGACACCGTTCGCACGGTGATAAGCGGCCTCTACAGTTTCCCACCCGGCTATGCTCTGGTGAAAGGAAGACCCGTCCCCAGAGATGGTATGGCAGAAATTCTCTTCCGCTATGAGTGAAAAAGGGACATACCTAACTCCAATCTCAGGGTGGAACGACCGGCTAAATTAAAAAAGGGGAGAGGGGAAGCCCTCTCCCCTTTTTTAATTGGGTATCTTACTCGGTGGAGCAGTGCCCGGGACCGATGTAGCCGTTATTGTACTGGTCGAGGAGATTCGCGTAAGAAGTGGCCTGGTTCCGGATGGCTTCGGAGAGCGTGCTGGTTGGTGTGTAATCCGTAAAGAACTGCGCTGCCCATTCTATGGCTGTTTGCACCGCAGCTGGATCCGCTCCGTTCAGGATGTTGAGCTGAGCAGCGATGTACTGGTGGGCGAGGATGTAATAGACGTTACCTTTGGGCGGAGTCTTGAGGACCTGGAGCCAGCTCTTTCCGCTTGAAAAGAAAGGATCACCGGGTTTAATCCCGTCATCCCAGGCACTCGGGTGGTTCTTCCAGTAGCCCTGGGTGTAGGTGCAGCCATTGCTTATGATAGCGCAGTCCCAGCTCACACCGGCACTGGCAGTTCTTGTTTGTTTAGTATCGGATTCGGTGAGCGTGGCGGTGTTCTTGAATTCCACCTTATTGCAGACTGTACTCCCCTGGTCTGGAGTCAGAGTGTAGGTAACCGTCCAGGTGTATGGCTCATCATCTTTGTCTTCGCCGATGTTGTTCCACTCTGGGTATCCGGAATCGGCGATGGTGCAGGTGAATCCAGTCGGACAGGTCAATTCGTCCACAACACTGGCAGTCCTGTCGATGTAGACGGTGGTTGGACTGGAAGGAAGCGAAAAACCAGCTTTGGGCTCCGGTCCAAATTCTTCACCCAGGTAGCCGGAGTGGTTGGTGATGGTGACCTTGACTGAATTCCGGTAAATTGCACCCGGAACGGGATTAAAGGTGATTTCGTAATTGTAATTTCCTGTTTCGCCAGGCCCAAGCTGCGCCGGTGTGATGGTCTGGCTTGCCCCAGAAAGATCCTGGAACTGCCCTGCCCCGGTCTTATACTCCACCTGGTCCACAAGCTTCAGGTTCTCGGTGGCTATCGCGCCACCGTTTGTCACCGTGATGGTGCCTCTCACCCCATAGGTATTTATTTCTGAAACCTTTTTTCTTGTAGCGGTCAGGGTGTAAATGATAGACTTTCCATCATCACTGAGCTTAGCTTCTTTCTCGATCGTCCAGTCGTAGGTAATCACTTTCTCCCAGAACCCTTCGGCAGTTTTTTCTGCCAAAAGCGTCGTTCCCGCCTGTCCAGGACTTGAAGCTGGTTCCGCCCTAAGGGCCGTCTGCCCCCTCGAAGGTGAACTCAGGTCGCATCCAGCAGCAAAAGCGAGAACAACCAAAGCCAATGCCACCAGTACCCATCCCAGTAAAGCTATCTTTCTCTTTTTCATATCCCTCATCTCCATTCTCTGAATTCTACTCTGAGTGTAGTTGGGTTGATGAAAATAGTAAATAGGAGAAAACTACCATTCTGGAGGGTGCTGGATTCCTAATTTGGGTTTTGGGAAATTCACCAGTTTCCGTTCTGGCAGTTAGAGCGTTTCAGAAAAGCGCTCCGGAGTGTTACGGTGAGGGTAAGTTCCTGCTCTTTTCCCCCGAGAAGAAAGGTTTTCGCTGTAGAGTAGGTCAGTTTTTCTCCCGGTCTTAAGGTAAAAGCATGGGAAGGAAGGGGGTTGGGAAAGGTGAATTCCAAAAAGGAAACCTGGTCGCTGTGTCTCTCCAGCTGTAAACTTCCGTCTGCGCGCATTTCTTTTACCTGGAGGAGCTGATAGTCGGTGGTAAAGGGAAAGCTCTCTACACCCTCAAGTCCGCTGGCCGCACCGGAGCCAGCCACTCCGGAGAGAGAAGTTCCCTCTCCCACGATGAGATTCACGGTCTCAGGGTCTATCTTCCCCTCTCCCTTTCCAAAAACCCCCATAAAGCTTGTGAGGGTGCCTTCCTCTTCGCTGAAACGGTAGGTGGGAAATTCGATGAAAATATAGGGAGAACCCGGTGCTCCGGTAATCCGCACCCACTGTTCGAAGAAAATAAGCCCCTTTTCAAAATCCAGGCTTTCCAGGGAACCCCCGGCGCACCCCGAGAGGCTCAAGATGGCTAAAGAAACCAGAAAAAGCACCCTCCAAACCCTCGACTTCATATTGCCTCCCTCCCCGATTTTTTAACCGATACATTCCCCGAGATCGTCTTTATAAAAATGGTTTTTCGCACCTCTTCACCGATCTTCGCCTCAAAAGTCCGCCTGCCCGGAGATCCCCCCTCTTCGATTTCCAAGGGAATGTCTGAAGAAAACCTCCCCGAGACCGTTTCAACTGAAAGCTTCACCCCTTCTTCTCCGGAAAGGAAAAGAAGGACGCCTCCACTTACCGAAGAAATCTGTGCTTCTATAAAGGCATCACCGAGAGGAATTTCCAACTCCACGTTGCCGCTAATAGTTCGGAGAACCAAATCCCCCAGAAGCCTCTCCACCACCACTTTGCCACTCACCGTCTCAAGGTTCAGTTTCCCGCCTGCACCCCTCACCGATATTTTTCCGCTTACCGTGCGAGCTTCGATGACATTTCTCAGATCGGTGATGTTCACCTCTCCGCTCACCGTCTCCACTTCTACCCGGGATGTAAAGGGTACCGCCAGCTGATAATCTACCCGGGGGCTACGCCAGGTAAAAAGGGAGTTCAGGAAAGTGCCGGACAAATCGGTGGTAATGCGAACCCCCTCTTCATTTACCTCCGTTCTCACCGCTACCCGCGAGAGCATTTCCCGGGCCCGTTCTTCTGAAACACCCTCCACCGACTTTGTGGCTACCATATTCACCACGTTCTCCCCATGTCCTTCAACGGATACCCTTCCCTGGATGTTCGATACCGACACCAGAACCCCTTCCTGCACCAGAAAATTCTGCATAACGGTCTCTTCGTACCCATGGGCTGAGACCACACCAAAAAGAGCACAAAGGAGAAATGAAATAACCCCTGGCAAAAACCGCTTCATTCCATGTCCTCCCTCCTTGAGTATTTTCCCCATTGTAGCACGCCTTTAGGATTTTTGGACACCGGTTTTCAGTACTATTCCCTGTTCGTTATGCTGGCACGTTTTTCTGTTTTACAAAAGGGAACTGCTATGAAAGCATAGCGGTGTGGTTGAAACTGTCGCGGCGATGAGAAGTTGTGGCCACATTTTCCATAAAATTTTTACAACCCATAAACCGAGCTATATCTTCCAGGAAACGAGCAAAATCTTCGAGATTTTTCTGGAGAAACCCATAGAGCACTTCGTTATCAACTTCCCGGCAAACGGACCAGACGGTTTCGGAATCTCACCATGGCTTTAAGCTGGCGGGTGAATGTTTCATCGAAAACTCCTCTTTCCTGGAGGACTTCGAAAGTATCGGCGTAGTCGCGCGGCATGCGCAAAGCGTTCTGAGAGATAAGGTGGTTACAGAGATCCACGGCCGCCTCGACGGCTACGATGAAGTTGTATTTGGCACTACCTATTTTGTCAGGGTCTCTCAAAAACTCTTCCCGAGGAACTTTCTGCAGGTTTTGCAGGCGATGCACAGATTTCCGGATTTCTCCTATAAGTCTCGAGACCACGTCAAGATGAAACCGGAGCACTTTTAACCTCCCTGAGGTATTCCTCGAGAAGGTGCCGAAAGTCGAAGTACTCCCAGAGAACCAGGCTTTCAAAGCAGGCTAACTTACCGTCCCGGTCAAAGAGGAGGATTTTTTCGTGAGCACGTTATACACAAAACCTAAGGGAGCATCATTGATAACCCGGACATCGCAACGGAACACCAAGGCTTCTCTCCAGTTCTTCTTCCAGGAACAGCTCAAACCGGAGAGTTTCCACATTCTGCAGTTTCCCCAGGTATACGGCCACATCGACGTCCTGGTAATCCTCTCGCTCCACAAAAGAGCCAAAAATACAGGCGAAGAGGACTTCTCTCTTCCGGAAAAGAATATCCCCCGTAACCTCTACGATTCTCAGTTTCTGAGTCTCCACGTTCATCATTATAACGATATGCGATATGATGAAGTGGCTACTCAGGGTGAAGTGTTTTCATTTTTCCCGTGTGCAACCGAAGATTTCCCCCACCTCTCTGGAAATCCATGGGTTTTATCCTGTAACCTTCCCAGGTTCGTCTCCCAGAGAGAATAGGAGCAAATCCCATGTAGAGAAAAATTCTCAAAAAAGGGTTTTCCTGGGTTGCAAACTGGAATCACTATTTTTAGAATATAGCTAATTTTACATTCCATACTTTCAAAAACATCGTAAAGGGGGGATTGTCGTTGTTCGGTCTCCATGATCCGTGGATTGTCCTGGTGTATTTACTCTGTATCGGTAGCACCCTTCTCTGCATCGTTTATGGAGCAGTCAACTGGAACAGGGGCGGTGTGGAGGTTAAGGGAGAAAAAGTGGTGCAATGGGAAAAAGAGGAAAAGGAACTGGAAGAATAAGGAGGGATACCAGTGTACCAGATTGTTTTAACCATCTCGGTTTTAGTCTACCTCATGATTACCGGATATCTGGGGTATATCGCCTACCGCAGGACGCAGACCACCACCGACTATTTACTGGCAGGAAGGGAAGCTCATCCCTACATTATGGCCATGTCGTATGGAGCAACCTTCATCAGCACTTCAGCCATCGTGGGGTTTGGAGGGACTGCAGCGTTATTCGGGATGAGCCTTCTGTGGTTAACTTTTTTGAACATTTTTGTAGGGATTTTTGTTGCCTTCGTCTTTTTCGGTCACCGTACCAGAGCCATGGGCTACAACCTGGATAGTCACACCTTCCCCGAGCTCCTGGGTAAGCGTTACCAGTCACGTTTCATCCAGGTCTTCAGCGGAATCATGATTTTCCTCTTCATGCCCATCTACACCGCTGCGGTCCTCATGGGAGCCACACAGTTTCTGGTGGTGAACCTGAAGCTCGACTATGAAATAGCGCTTTTTGCTTTTTCGGCCATCGTGGCCATCTACGTGATCATGGGGGGCCTGAAAGGCGTCATGTACACCGATGCCTTTCAGGGAAGCGTGATGTTCATCGGGATGCTTCTTTTACTCTTCTTCACCTACTACCGGCTGGGGGGAGTAACCAGTGCCCATGAATCCCTGGCAAAGCTCAACCCCCTGATCGTAGAAATCATGGGAAAGGCCGGACATCGGGGCTTTACCCATATGCCCCTCCCGGGGTCAAACGTCTGGTGGACGGTGATTTCGACCATCGTCCTGGGTGTAGGAATCGGCGTCCTGGCTCAGCCGCAGCTGGTGACGCGCTTCATGACCGTGAAAAGTAGCAAAGAGTTGAACCGGGCAACTCTGGTGGGTGGAATCTTTATCCTGGCCATGACCGGGGTGGCCTTCACCGTAGGAGCAGTCTCCAACGTCTACTTCTATAACACCACCGGGAAAATTGCCTTCCTGGCAGCAGAGAAAAAGGTCGACTCCATCATCCCCATGTTTGTGGAACAAACCATGCCTGCGTGGTTCGGGATTCTCTTCCTGGTAACCCTCTTTGCTGCAGCCATGTCCACCATGAGTAGCCAGTACCACACCATCGGGGCGGCCTTAAGCCGAGACATCACCGAGACCTTAAGTGGGAAGAAGGTAGGCATTGGGATAAACCGCCTGGGCACTTCCATCGGGATCATTTTGAGTACCGTCGTGGCCTGGGGATTACCCCGTTTTTATGAAGCCGGTTCGGAAATCATCGCTCGGGGGACTTCCATATTCTTTGGGTTGTGCGCTTCTTCTCTCCTTCCCATGTACTTTGGGGCACTCTATTCCAAAAAGATCACCAGAGCCGGAGCCATTGCCGGAATGCTCACCGGATTCCTGAGCAGCATGTTCTGGTTCATGTTCGTCCATGAGAAGGAATCACAACCCCTGAGAATCTGTCAGGCCATCTTTGGAAGACCGGCACTGTGGGGAGAACCCTGGAAGGTGGTGGACCCTATCGTTATCGCTTTGCCTCTGTCCATAGCGGTGACGGTGCTGGTGAGTCTATTCACAAAACCTCTGGACGAGAAACACCTGAAAACCTGTTTTAACGGACTGAAGTGAAGAGAGGGGACTATGACGGTCCCCTCTGAGAAGTCCCTTTGGCCACAAGAAGCGCCAGCTCCACCCGGTCTTTAATACCCACCTTTTGAAAAATCCGGCTCAGATGGTTTTTCACCGTATTCTCGCTGATGAAGAGCTTCTCGGCGATTTCCCTGTTTCCCATACCCTGCACCACAAGCTGCGCAATTTCAAATTCCCGCTCTGAAAGCAGGTGGGCCAGTGCTGAAAGGTCGGCCTTTTCAACCTCAAAGGAAACCCCTCTCTTTAACCGTCCCATTACCTTGAGATAAATTTCTTCTCCCCAGAGTACCTCTCCGTTCAGGCAAGCTTTCAGGCTTTTCAGGAGGGTTTCCGGAGGATTGTGCTTCAGGATATAGCCCCGAGCACCCTCGCGAATCGCCCGGAAAATGATTTCCTCGTCTTCCTCCACCGTAAGCATCACAAAAAGCGCAGAGGGCATTTTTTCCCGGAGGGCCCGGAGTAACTCTATGCCGTCTTTCCCCGGAAGGTGCACATCGAGAAGCACGAGTTCAGCGCCAGAAGGAGGGATATTCTCCAGAGCCTCTTTGAAACTCCCGGCAGTACAAACCACCTCATATTCTTCTTCCAACAGTTTTTTCAGTCCTGCCAGGACAATCTGATGGTCATCGACCAGAGCCACTTTCACCTTGGACATTCCCCACACTCCTCACCGCACCGGAATTTTGGCCTCTATGGCAACACCCTTCCCCGGAGAAGATGAAAGGCGTATGTGTCCCCGGACCAGCTTGACCCGGCTGCGCATACTGTAAATTCCGAAATGCCCGGCTTCTTCTCTCCGGAGAGAAGCATTTTCTGTAAATCCTTTTCCATCATCTTTTACGGAAAGATAGAAAAACTGTTCGTCGTCGCGGAGAGAAATCCAGACATTTTGAGCTTCAGAATGTTTGGCTACGTTGGAAAGAGCCTCCCGGACGATCGAAGTGATAACTCGAAAGATGCGAAAGGAAACCGAACGCACGTTTATGGTAATCTCCCGATGGATGGAAAGACCGGGCAGAGAAAAGGTACTGATAATCCCCTCCAGATCGCTTTTCAGGCGGAGGGCAGAAATGGGCTTACCTGCCAGTTCTGAGAGGATAAAGCGGGACTCTTCAATCCCCATCCGGATGAGGTAATCCAGTTTCTCCAGCACTTCCTGCCAGAGATATGGGTCTTTCTGGGAATCATTATTTTTCAGAAAGTGAAGGTACAGCTGTGAAGAGGCCAGGATCTGGGCCAACCCATCGTGAAGTTCCCGAGCCAGTTGGTTTTTTTCCCGGTCCTGAATCAGGCGCTCATTGCGGCGAAAAAGAAGGATGTTATCGAGGCACGACTTCCCCAGCCGGGCAATCACGGATAAGACCAGATATTCCAGGAGTTCCGGTTCTCTCTCTACGGGAAAGACAGAGAGGAAACGCCATCCTAAATCCCCATAGATGGGGAGGAGAAGGAATTTTCCGGTCTTCTTTCCCAGAACAATGTCTACCACCCTTGGTCTTTCCTCTGAAAGGAGAGCTTTGGGGTTTAAACCTAATCTCCTGAAATTGAACTGACGGGGCCAGTTAGCCCGAAAGACCAGATACGGTCTTTGAGGAGCAAGTTTAAAAATGGCTCCCCGCTCTATTTCCAGAAGCATTGCTACCGCCGCAAAGACCCTCTCAAAGACTATCTTTTCCCCCGAGAAACATTCTTTGCCTTCAAAGAGATTGATGATTTCCGAGAAAACCACCAGCAATCTCTCCCGATTACGACGCAGGGTATTTTCTTCGATGAGAAGGGCAATTGCCAAAGCAAGCTTTTCCACCACGCCAATATCCCCTTGCGTAAAAGGCACATCGGTGCGGTTGAGATTGAGAACCCCAATTACCCGCCCATCACCATCCCGGACCGGGAAAGAGAGCGAGTAGCGGTCCGCTCTCTTCCGTTTCGGTAAAACCAGAGAAGAGTTTTCGCTATCGATGAAGAGGGGTTGACCACTCTCAAAAACCCTCTCCGAGATGTTTTTGAGATTCTGGACCCTTTCTCCAAAATGGGAAGGGTGAAGGTTTTTACCGGCAACCAGCGCCAATCCTCTTTCGCCCTTTAAAAGTAAAGAACCACTCGCGCTTTTCCCCAGAGAAAGGGCCAGCTCCAGGATGAAATCCAGGTTTTCCCTTTCAAAACTGGAAAAAGGATAGGACTGGTGGTTCATTTTGGGTTCCCCCTTTGCAAAAAATTATAACATCTTTTGATATATAAGACCATCAGCTGGTTACCAGCAGGCACTCTCATGGTATAATAATGGAGACCTGCGGTGAGGAAAGGAAATTTCTGAAACCAAGGGAAAAGAAGGGAAAAATCCCGACTTGCCTTTCGCAGGTCGGGATTTTTTTATGGGAGGTCAGAACCATGTCTCAGGTAACTTCCTTATCGGTCAAAGAGTGGATGAGCACGGTCATCAAGGAAGAAGAGGTAGAAAAGTACCTCTCTGGGGGAAGGGATTTCATCGACGACGAAGCCATCGAAGCGTTACTGCGTGAAAATGCTTCTCCTGACCCGAAGAAGGTACGGGACATCCTGGCGAAATCCTTAAATCTGGAACGCCTGGAGCCTCATGAAACTGCTACACTCCTCAATGTGGAAGACCCAGGGTTGTGGGAGGAAATCTTTGCCACTGCCGGAGAGGTGAAACGGAGAGTCTATGGAGACCGGATCGTCACCTTTGCGCCCCTTTACTGCAGTAACTACTGTGTGAATAATTGCCTGTACTGCGGTTTCCGCAGGGATAACCAGTTACAAAAAAGGCGGCAACTCACCATCGAAGAAGTGCGGCGAGAAGCCGAAGTGCTGGTCTCTCTGGGGCACAAACGGCTCATCATGGTTTATGGTGAGCATCCCCTTTCCGACGTGGACTATATTGCCGCCACCATCCAGACCGTTTATGAGACCAAGGTGGGTAACGGCGAGATTCGCCGGGTGAACGTGAACGCCGCTCCTCTGGATGTCGCCCGCTATAAAATCTTAAAGGAAGTGGGCATCGGGACATTCCAGGTCTTTCAGGAAACCTATCACCATGAAACCTACCGGAAAGTCCATCCCTCCGGCACCAAGTCGAACTACCGGTGGCGTCTCTATGCCCTCCACCGGGCTCAGGAAGCAGGCATCGACGACGTGGCCATCGGCGCGCTCTTTGGGCTCTACCACTGGAAATTCGAAGTCATGGGACTCCTCTATCACACCATTGACCTGGAAAAACACTTTGGTGGTGTGGGGCCCCATACCATCTCGTTTCCCCGCCTGGAACCGGCGGTGAATACACCCTTCGTGCAGGAAACCCGTTACCGGGTTTCCGACCGGGACTTCAAGAGACTGGTGGCTGTCATCCGTTTATCGGTACCCTACACCGGAATGATTATCACCGCTCGAGAACCGGCCCATGTTCGCCGGGAAGTTATCCCGGTGGGTTGTACCCAGACCGATGCTTCCACCCGCATCGGCATAGGAGCCTACAGCGAGCGCTATAGCGAGCAGGAATTAGAACGGCAACAGTTCCAGATTGGGGATCCCCGCTCCCTGGATGAAGTGGTAAGGGAACTGGCTGACATGGGTTACATCACTTCCTTCTGTACCGCCGACTACCGCTGTGGAAGGACTGGTAAGTACTTCATGGATATCACCAAGAAAGGAAAAATCCACCACTTCTGTATGCCCAATGCCATCCTCACCTTTAAAGAGTATCTCCTGGACTATGCTTCGGAAACTACCAGGGAAGTCGGCGAAAAAATTATTGCCCAGAAGTTTTCCGAACTTGACGAGCGGCTGAAACCAATCGTCCGGGAATACCTGGAGAAAATCGAACATGGAGAACGAGACTTACGCATCTGAAGCCTCGCCAGAGAGAATCGATGAAGTCCTGGAGTGGATAGCCCGGGAACTCAAGGAGCGCTACGGTGTACGGGTCTGGTTCGCCGAAATTTTAGGAAAGCGGTGGTCCTATCGCGCAGGGGTGGGAAACGAATTTCCCACCCCCCTCGAGCACATCATGATTACTCCCCGTTTCGGGATGGTCGTGGAGGGATGGGGAAAAATCCCCGAGGAAGACCGCAGTGCTCTTCTTACCTTTCTCCGAGGCTATCTCGCCGGGGACAAAACAGGAGCTCGGGAAGCTTCTCCCTGGAAAAGGGAGAGCTGAACCGGTCCGGTGAACCTTTTTCCTCGCAAAAGCACGAACGGCAGGGCTTTTTCTATCCTGATACCCATGGTCTTCAGAACTTCCGGACGGGTAAGGGGTTCGTGGGTGCGCAGTTCTACAATTTTCCGCGCCGAAAGTATTCCAATTCCCGGGACTCGAATGAGGGTTTCCAGAGGAGCGGTGTTCAGTTCTACAGGGAAAAATTCAGGGTGTTGCACGGCCCAGCAGGTCTTGGGATCCACCGCCACCGGAAGGTTTCCCTCCTCGTCGAAACAGAGCTCTTCAAAACAGAACCCGTATTTTCGTAAAAGAAAATCGGCCTGATAGAGACGGTGTTCCCGCCAGGTCGATGCTGGAGGTAAGTCAGCAAGCGGTGTCCCTGCAACCGGTTGAAAGGCACTGTAATAAGCCCGGGCGAGCTTCATTTTTTTGTAGAGCGTTGCAGTGGTACTCATAATCTCCCGGTCGGTCTCTCCACCGGCTCCTACCACGAACTGGGTGGTAAAGTCAAAATGTGCTCTCTGACTCTCCTTAAGGGACTTCAAAAACTCCAGTCGTTGCCAGAGACTCTTAAAATTTTTCTCCGGTGCAATCCGGGCAAGTGATGACGGCGTCGGCGCTTCGAGATTCACCGACACCCTGGTAGCCAGACGGACCGCTTCTTCGATAAACGAAGCTCCTGCTTCGGGGAGAATTTTCAGGTGAATGTACCCCCGGAATCTGAGCCTGTAACGCAACATTTCTACCACCTTCATCATTTCGCTCATCGTCCGAACCGGGTCCTTGTCTACCGCAGAGCTCAGAAAAAGCCCCCGCACCATCCCCCGGTTATAGAGGGTTACAAAGAGCCGTACCAGCTCCTCCGCGGTGAACGAAGCAAGGTACCGATTGCTTTCCACTCGATTAACACAGTAAAAACAGTTATGGATACAACGATTGGAGAGGAGAATTTTCAGAACGTTCACCCTCTTCCCGTCAGGGAGGGCTACGGGATAAATCCAGCTTCCCAGAGGGCTTCTTTTCCGGGATTCCCCCCCAAAACAGGAACCACAGAGGTCGAAACGGGCTCCATCACCCAGGATAGCTATTTTGAAGTCATAATCAAAATTGCTCCCCTTCATGGAAACATCAGATACCTTTCAAAATCCCTGACCCGGGGAGGCTTCTTACCTTTGCCTCCCTCAAAGGAGTAACCTTCTTCCCGAAGGAGAATCATCTGGATTTCCACTCCTCCAGGGAATTTGGGATGCAAAGAACCATCATTATTCACCACCCGCCAGTAAGGGGTAACCGTTTCCTGGGTAGCCCTTTGCGTGATGATGTCTTCAAAGGCGGCGTTGGCGACCATCCAGAGGAAAATACCGGTGGTAAGGAGGCAGACCACATCCACCTGATAATGGGAAGCCAGATGTTGGCGAATGAGAGAAGGGGTAATCAATTTTCCTTTCGGCACCTGCCTCACCACCATCTCCACATCTCTGGGCCTGGGAATCACCATTTTTTGCCCTGCTTCAATTCCAAAACGGCCTGCCATTCTTTCCGTGATAACCACAATTTTTGCTTCCTGTTCCTTCTCAAGCTTTTCCCGCCAGGACGTTCTTCTGGTCTTACCCATTGCTCTTCCCCTCCCGCATTTTGCCCCTATTATAGTATACTACGCTCCAAAGAGGAGTCCAAAGAAATAAAAAACCTCTTCTCTCTGTTCCACTATTGGTGATACCATTTTCCCAAACCTTATATAAACATGGTTAGAGAGGGGTTCAGAAATGAAGAAATGGGTCTGGCGAATTCTTATTCCGGTGATTCTCGTAGCCGTTTTTCTCCTGTACCGCAATCTCACTCCCCAAAAGGTCGAATACTTTGTCCTTGAGCCCCGCAATGTTCTTGAAACCATCGTAGCCGCCGGCCGGGTCAAGTTTTCTCAGGAGGTTGCCCTGGCCTTTCAGGTGCCAGGGGTAGTTCAGGAAGTACGCGTCAAAGAAGGCGATAAGGTCAGGGCGGGAGACCCCCTCATAACCCTCGAAGATACCCTGGAACGCAGCCGCGTAGAACTCGCCAAAACAGAACTGGCGCTGGCTGAAATCAACCTCCGGAGAATTGTTGAGTACCAGCGGGAACTTGTCCAGGAGGAATACCGCCGCGCCACAATCAACCGTCAGGCAGCTTCAGACCAGTATCAGCAAGCGCAGCTCCTCTTTGAAAGGGGAAGTATTCCTGAAGAAGAACTGAAAAATGCCCGGCGGAACTGGGAAACCGCACTCTCTCTGGAAAACGCTGCTCGTCTGAACATGGAAAACATTCGGGAAGATGGTCCTGGTTTTCTGGAAGCGAAAGCCCAGGTGGAAAGGGCTCGCCTACAGTTATCCCAGGCAGAGACCGACTTACAGAAGAAATCACTTGTAGCTCCCCTGGATGGCACGATTACCTCGCTTTCCAAAAGCCCCGGCGAATTTGTCCAGGCAGGAGAAGTGGTGGCGGTACTGGGGAAAAATCCCTTCCAGGTGGTCACCAACGTGGACGAACGGCAGTACAAAAAGATCAAGCCGGGTATGAAGGCCCTGGTGAGTGAACAGGCAAACCCCGGAAAAGAAGTCCTTGCTTCTTCGATAGTCCAGGTTGCCCCGGCCATCGATGCTGCACAGGGAACCATAGAAGTTACTCTGCTCCTTGACGATAGTGCCGGCAATGTCAAACCAAATGCTGCGGTGAATGTGGAAATCATCATCCGGGAAGAACAGGGAGTTCTGGCTTTTCCTCGTCGCTACCTCTCTGGAGAAAATGCGGTGTGGGTCGAAAAAGACGGAAAAGCACATCCCCAGACCCTCTCAGATCTTACCTTTTTCGATAACTGGGTAAAGACCACGGAACTTCCCTCCGGAACTGTTCTCCTCAATCCGAACGGTCTCCGAGAAGGAAAGCGTGTAACGCTGGGGGAAAGGAGCATAGAGTGAAATGTTCCGTTTTGCTCTGCGCATCGCCTGGCGTTTTTTGAAGACCTCCCGTTCCCAGACTTTTCTCATTATTCTGGGTATTGCCGCAGGGGTTTCCATCCAGATTTTCCTCTCTTCGCTCATATCCGGTCTTCAGGCCAACCTCATCGAACAGACCGTTGGCGATGCTCCCCATATCATCGTTACCCCAGAAGACCGTACCCCATCCTCTCTCCTTAAATCTTCCGAGAATTTAGTCTCCTTCATCCTGGCCAGTCCGGTGAAAGCAGAACCGAAAATTCTATCCTGGCAGCGAATTCAGGAAGGTCTCACCCGACGTTCGGACCTGCGTGTCGCTTCACCCCTGGTGGAAGGCCCTGGAAATGTCCGCAAAGGTGACCTCACCAAAAGCGTGGTGCTCAAAGGAGTTCTCCTTGAGCAAGCAGACCTCATCTACGAATTACGAGAACGAACCATTCGGGGAATCCCCCAGATTGGTGGCAATGGGGTTCTGGTGGGAAAAGTGCTTGCCGATGACCTGCAGCTTGAAGTCGGTGATGCGATCACCATTGCCACACCTGCAGGAAAAAACGGGACCTTCATTGTCAACGGAGTCTTCGACCTGAAGAATAAAGCCATCAATTCTTCCTGGATTTTTCTGGACCTCAACCCCGCCCAGACCCTTCTTGACCTTGAAGGGGCGGTTTCAGGCATTGAAATCCAGATCGAACAGGTCTTTCAATCGGAACGTATTGCCAGGGAACTGCGACAGGAGTTTCCCCAGTATACCATCGAGACCTGGCAGACGCGCAACCAGCAGCTTTTGAGCGCCCTGCGCAGCCAGAGCCTTTCTTCTTATATGATTCAGTTTTTCGTTCTTCTGGCCGTAACCCTGGGAATTGCCAGTGTTCTCGTAGTTTCCGTTACCCAGAAAATCAGGGAAATCGGTATTCTCAAGGCCATCGGAACCACCAATACCGGTGTGAGCCTCATCTTTCTTGCCCAGGGAGCCATCCTGGGTCTTTTTGGCTCTTCCCTGGGAGCCCTGGCCGGATTTCTCCTCATCCGCCTCTTCCAGCAGGCAGCGCGGGCCAGTGGCGGAGCCATCTCTTTTTCGGTGACCGTCAACCCTTCTACCCTCCTTTTCATCGTCACCATTGCCACCGTGGCCAGTCTCCTGGCAGCCATCTCTCCAGCCCGTCAGGCTACCAAACTCCTTCCCATTGAGGTGATCCGAAATGGATAATGCTCCCCTGGTGGAATTACAGAAAGTGAATAAGGTTTACGGCGAAGTGGTCAAATACCAGGTGTTATTCGACATCACCATGACCGTTCCCCAGGGAGAGTTCCTGGCGCTCATCGGACCATCCGGCTCAGGGAAAACCACCCTCCTCAACATCATCGGAGCACTGGACCGTCCCACCAGTGGCCAGATCTTTATCCGGGGACAAAATCTCAACCACCTTCCTGACGAAGAGCTGGCTCGTTTCCGGAACAAGTTCCTGGGGTTCATCTTTCAATTCCATTACCTCCTTCCCGAATTCAACGCCCTGGAGAACGTCCTCATCCCCTACTGGATTGGCTCCGGAAAACCCGGCAAGGAAATCGTGGAGCGGGCTATATACCTTCTGGAACAGGTAGGTCTCAAGGAAGCCATGAAAAAGCGCATCACCATGCTCTCCGGAGGCCAGCAACAACGGGTGGCCATCGCTCGAGCCCTGCTCAACGCTCCCCAGCTCATCCTGGCCGACGAACCCACCGGGGCTTTGGACACCAAAACCGGAGAACAGGTACTGGAGCTTCTTTCCGAAATCCGGCACCAATTCAACACGACCATGATCATGGTAACCCATAACCGGGATGTCGCTCTGCAGGCCGACCGGGTCATCGAGCTCATCGACGGGAAACTGTGCAAAGAAGTCTATCCCCAGAAAATCGGTCTCAAAGAGGCCACCGAAATCCTGGAATCACATGCCTGTAATCTCGAAGACATAGAAAGTACAACTCCATAGCACAGGGGGGACAACAATGGAGAAAATAGAGAGCTTAAAAGAGGAATTTCAAAACGAACGTTACGCAAGGTTTTTTGGTTTCCAGTTGGAGGAACTCCGGGAAGGATACGCGCGAGTTACCATGGAGATAAGACCTGATTTCCAGAATATTTTTCAGGTTACCCATGGGGGAGCAATTTTTTCACTCATCGATGAAGCCTTTGAAATGGCCTGTAATTCCCATCTTGAAGACGCCGTAGCTATGAGCGTGACGGTAAACTACTTGAAACCGGCTCAGGGGCGCTTTCTGACGGCTTCCTGCCATGAAGTGGCTCTGACCCGCAAAACCGGCACTTATGACATTGAGGTGCGAAACGAAGAAGGAGAATTGATTGCCCTGGCACGAGCCATCTCGTACCGCAGGTAAAGGCGGGGATAACACCCCGCCTGCTATTACTTGCGCTCCCCTAAAGCCCTATCAAGCATGAGAAGGCCGCTGCCGCTTTCTCCGGTCAGCTTCAGCATGGCCAGGATTTCAGAAGCGTTCTTTTCCTCCTCCACCTGCTCATCGATAAACCACTGCAGATGCACCTGCAGAGGATAATCGTTTTCTGCCTTAGCCATTTCGTAGAGCTTATTGATGAGCCCGGTCACCTTCTGCTCGTGCTTATAAACCGCTTCGAACATCTCCTGAAGGGATCTGTACTCCACCGGTGGCTTATCAATAGCTTCGAATACCACCCGGCCACCACGATCGTTGACAAAGTCATAAAATTTCATGGCATGCCCCAGCTCTTCTCTGGCCTGAACCTTCAACCAATTGGCAAACCCCTTCAGGTTCATCGAATCACACTGCGCAGCCATGGCGAGATACAGGTACCCTGAATAGAGTTCATTTTTGATTTGTTCGTTCACCGCCTGTTCCAGGTTTTTGCTGAACATGATGATTCCTCCTTTCTCAGTGCCCAAAAATGCCTGCTTTTATTATAAACCACCGAGCAACTGACCAAATTCCAGACCGAGCGCCATAGCCCGGCGAAAATCTTCCGGTCTTCCGCCACCCTGGAACTCGAAAGACTGGATGACTTCCCAATCAAGTTCTCTGGCAAATTTCTCGAATTCCTTCTTTGCGCCACCTGCCCAGCCAAAACTTCCAAAATAGAAAGCTTTTTTATGTTTCAATTCTTTACGCAATGCTAAATCCAAGAGATTAGCCATATAGGGGAAAAGGGCTGCTTCATAGGTAGGTGCTCCGACCACCACACCTTTATTGGTCAAAAGCGATGGAAGGATGTAACTGGGGTGACTTCGGCGGACATCAAAGATTTCCACCCGCAGACCACTTTCTGCTATCCCCTGCGCAATGGCATCCATAACCGCTTCGGTATTCCCGTACATCGAACCATACACCACTGCAACACCCTTCTCACCTCCACTCTGGACATAGGTCGCCCAGCGACGGTAAAGCTCTACAATAAGGCCAGGGCTTTTTCGCCAGATCAAACCATGTGAAGGTGCAATCACCGCCACCGGCAGTTGCGAGAGCTTATCAATCGCCCGCAGGACCATAGGGCTATACTTGGCTACAATGTTGGCATAGTAACGCAACGACTCTTGCTGATAGAAATCGAAGTCGCTGCATTCGTCATCAAAAATAGCTCCCTGCAGGGCTCCATAACCTCCAAAGGCGTCACAGGAAAAAAGGACCTGCGAGTGCACCTCATAAGTCATCATGGTCTCCGGCCAGTGGACCATGGGGGTAAGGAAAAATTTCAAGGTCTTTTTTCCCAGAGAGAGCTCCTCACCGTCTCTCACCACCTGGATCCGGTCGGTAATCCCATAAAAGGCCGAGACCATCTTTTGAGCCTGAGGCGAGCAAATGAGGGTTACTCGAGGCGCCATCTTCCAGAGAATCCTCAAAATCCCGGCATGATCCGGCTCCAGATGATTCAGAATGATGTAATCAAGCTGAGAAACTTCGAGCAGTTCTTCCATCCTCCCCAGGTACTCATCCACCTTGATCGATTTGGCAAGATCCACCACTGCCTTTTTCTCATCCATCACCAGGTAAGAATTGTACGAGACCCCTTCCTGAGTGATGGGCCAGAGTCCCTCAAAGAGATCGGTGGTATGATCGTTCACTCCTATCCAGTATATCCCCGGACTTATCTCTACCGAAGGCATATCGTCACCTCCATCGCAAGCCTACTTCCATTATAAATCACCGAAACCGGTATTGCTATTCCTCCGTCCCCAAGATGGATTCCTTCGTCAAGACACGATTTTGAAAAGCAAGCCCAGCGTGTTTGCATTGTTCCCAGGGAAGACCCTTTTGATCATTCTTGAGCTCTCTGACATGAGATTTACCAGAAATTCAATATACGGTTACAGAATGGACGGAAGGGGAACAGTCACTGTACACACAAAAAGACGAGTTTGTATATCTCGGATTTTCAGGATTGATGAAGCCGGCAGTATTAATAATGAAATTCAAGACATAGAGGCGCTATCCGGGGGAATTTGATACTCACTGTAATCAATAAGCATCCGCAGTCAACCTACCCCTTGCGACCCAGGAATCGATGAAGTCCGGCCCAGGAAAACGGACTTCCAGATGACGCCATTCCGTAGCTCCAGGTATTAATCTCTTTTCTCGTATTCAGATTTCAGGAGTAGAAATGTTCCATTTCCACCGCTTCAACACGGAAGGAGGAAGGCCTATTTTTCTTCCGAAAGTTCCGCAATAACTTTCACCTTCACCAAAACCGGATATTTCCTGATATCCAACTCTGAGTCTCGGTTTCCAGGCTCATTAGCCCCCTCAGGTTTCAAAAAGGGTTCGGATGCGGTTTTTCTCCTCAACGGTAATGAACCGTTCCAGAAGAAAGGCGATCAGTAACACCCCTACAAACGACATGCCATAGCGAGTTATAGCGAAACGCAAGCCCAGGTTCTGCACTTCAAAAAGGAGCATGGGAATCTTCATAGTTGACCAGGCCCCGATGAAAATCCAGATATTCCTGAGACTGACGCCCTTTTTTAAAAGAACCTCGGCAACCGGAAACGCCGCATAGAGTGGACCGGCCGCAAATGCCCCCAGGGCGATGGCAATCATGATTCCCAACCATCCTGAAGTATCGCCCAGCTTTTTGATAACCTTCTCCCTGGGAATCCAAACATCAAAGAGTCCCACCATGAGAAAAATGGGTGGTACAACACCCAGCATGAAAAGAGTATTTCTAAAAGCCACGGCAAAAACCTGTTTTCCCCAGAAAGGTAGATACAGAGTTATCCCGATGCACAGTGCCAGAATAATCAGAAACCCATAGTACGGTTTCAGGCTGCTTCGAGACATTATCGCACCACCCCCACCACGACTGAAACGGCATAGCCGATGATAAAGGCATAAAAATATGCCAGTATGTTTCGCCACAGGGTCGCACGAAAGCGAAAATACCGCGACTCCAGCGGAAATGTCACCACTCCCACCATCATAAGGGTAGAGATAAAAACCGCCATCTGCGCCATACCTGCCCCGTTTTCAAGAAGCATTTTGGCCATGGGGAACGCTACAAAACCGGGAATGAGAGTAATCGACCCTGCGATGGAAGCAATGAAATAACCCAGAAAACCACTTTTATCGCCCAGAAACATGGCGATAGTTTTCTCCGGCAAAAACACGAGAAGCAGAGAAAGTAAGAGAATGATCATCGCAAAAGCAGGAAGAATAGAAACAAAACTTCGATACGCTCGCCATAGTGCCTGCACGGTCTTTTTCCTATCCTTCTTGAACGAAACCAGAAGCCAGGTTAAGGCCAAAACGTAAAAGATGAAGGTAGACGGGTCTTTCACTGAAGTTTCTCTCCTTTTTCTCCCAGAAGGAGTCCTTCATATCTTTTCAAAAACTTTTCAAATCTCTGCAACCGACTCTGGATATGGACAACCCAGGCTTCGAGAATCCTGCGGCCCTCCCCGGTGATCACATACATCCTTCTCGCCGGCCCCGAGTCACCGGTAACCCACTCTGAGCACACCAGACCCTGTTCCTCCATTTTCCGTAGACTCCTGTACACCAGTCCTGGATCAAGAACTTCGTTTTGAAACCACTCCCTGCGGACTTCCTCCAACAATTCATACCCATACGATGAACCCGAAGACAAAAGTAGAAGGAGACATGGTTGAAGAAAACGCTCAATCTTGAAACCCGGACAACCGTGATGACACATCTCTTTTGGTCTCCTTCATATATATGAAACAAACATATAGTCAGTGAGAGAACTATATATAAATTCAGTGTTCCTGTCAATCCCCTGTACGGGTTCACATCATGTGGGACACTCGGAAAGTCCAGTATCTCTCAGCTCCTCCCAAGGCTCCTCTTCCTAAGCTCCAGGGTGGTCTTTTCCGATTATACACCTTTTCAGTCCACCTTTCGAGG
>Ga0272448_1002887_pt1 | contig 21010 bp, 9 predicted proteins | sample YNPCB0191_FD_202220 | JGI IMG/M metagenome (GOLD analysis project Ga0272448, IMG submission 202220) | Hot spring sediment microbial communities from Yellowstone National Park, WY, United States - YNP-CB-019-1 | ecosystem: Environmental > Aquatic > Thermal springs > Hot (42-90C) > Sediment... | reverse complement strand
GCAAAATCCCTTTTGCCATGCAATAGGCAGGGTTGATGGCGCATTCCTTCTTCAGGCAAGTTTTCCACAATTGCTCTTTCACCATCAGAAAAAGTACTTCCAAAAGAGAGTAATTTAATCTTTCTTTTTTTGAGAAAACTCTTGAAAATGTCGCCAAAGGGTAGTATAGTGTGTTGAAATTTCCTTTATCCTTTCTACCTCACTATTAGAACGCCTGTATGAAAGGTGTATTGCTAATCCTATACCTGGCTCAACTGTTTGAGCAATATGTTGTTTAAAAGCACACAGAATCATGCTAATTTGCAACAACCCCAAAAAATTTACAATAGATTAAAATGGCATCTGGTAGACCGACTTGGATATGAATGCAACTGCAATGCCAGCCATTCCTATCAATCCCATCCCGCAGTAATAACCTGCCAGAAGCACCGGTGCATAAGACCTCCATGTTTCTGCACCAAATCTTCTGACAAAAACATATCTGCTCAACAATCCACCAAACATCAGCGGCAGGGCGCCATGCGGCCATCCGCCAAATCCACCAACAAGTCCGTAAAAAAACAGCATCGGTAATTTAAGGTAATGAACAAGTGCAAGTAGACCACTTACTGTTGCACCTCCCCAGATTATATATTTCAGTTTTATGGACTCCAGCAACCAGCTTCTTCCCTCTACAGTTGCAGTTGACCACAGACACTGGGTGGTAGCATTCAGGGGCCAGTATTTTGCAGCAAATGGATAAATAGCGGACGGAATTGGACCCAGCTTCCACATAAGCGACCAGAATATGAAACTTGTAGCCATCACAATGGGAAATTTCAAAATCTCTGCCTTTATGATGCTGGTAAATTTTGTCCCGGTCAATTCAACCTCTCTGAAAAACTGGGACATCCACCCGTGGTCACTCAGAGGAATTGGTGCAAACCAGATAGCCACTCCCTGGTATCCCAGCTTTCTACTGAATACAAATATTCCCTCCCTTATGTATGGAACGCTCCAGTCTCCCCCTGTGAGTCCTCTCATCCTGGCTGAAACATAGGTATCAAGCGGCGACCAGACAAAAGCAAAAAATATAAGGAAGAAAAGTGGAAAAGCAGGAACAAGCCTGTTAGAAAGATAGATAAAACCACACATAGAACCAACCCACAGCAGTCCTGCAATCCACAGGGGAATATCTCCACGGCCAGGAACGGGTTTAAGTGTTCCTCTTATCCTCTTCTCTTTTCCAGCAAAACTTCTAATAGTGGTGGCAATTCCAATCCCGGCTATTACAAGTGCTGAACCTATGCCAAAACTCATCCAGAAATTGATATTTGTTGCAATCCCTGTCTGTATTGAACCCATACCATGTCGCCAGGTTGGAAAAACTCCCATCCTGTACAGGAAAGGATGCAGAAAGGTCTGGCTGAACATTACAGTGATAAATTGTCCGATTATTATGGGAAATGGAATGACGAAGCCTGCCAGAATTCCGCCGAGGTCTGTGTTCAGGCCCCATATTGCAGAAGGAAGAATCCCTTCTACATTTGTGGTCAGTTCAATAAAAGGTATGGGCAGAATCTGAAAGGTCCTGTTGAACAGGGCAGTTGAAAATGCAGGAATGAATACATATATCAACCCGAATGTAACGCCCAGCATAGCACCTATGCTGAATACATTCCATCTCCAGGTTTCTCTTTTCCCTCCGGATGCATCAGCAAGGGCAATGGCTCCCTGAGCAGCTACTGGAGCCATAGGAAAGGGAAGCCTTTCTAAATCAGAAGTCAGGCGGTAAACAAAATAACCCCCACCGAACCAGTTCAGGGCACCAAGTACAGAACAGGCAAACATCAAAAGAATGGGCTGCATCCAGTCCTTATGCAGAAAGGTCCTCAGTGCATATGCCTCAGAACCCGGAAAGGGCGCAATCCATCTCACCCCTTCTGCCTTTAGATATTCTACAAGTCTGAACCCTGAGGCTACAGGAGATTGAAGCAGGTATTGATTCCAGATAAAACCCCCGAATGGCCCGCCACCCACAAGCCCGCCAGCAATATAGTAAAGGATGAATATTTCCTGCTTTTTCATTACGCCGAAGGACCTGCGCACCATCTCCATAAATAAAATAATTGTGACCCACTGCGCAGCTGAGCCTATACCTGCGCCTATCAGAAGTCCTAAGTATATGGAAGCAGGCATCATAAGAAAACCGACAAAAAAAGCACCTGCAACTGAATACCAGGTAAATCCATCTTCAAAAGTCTGGGGAGCCACATCCCTGGTGTAGCCCACACTTGTTTCTTCTCTTTTCCCGATTGCTTCTTCCTTTTTCTCTTCCCTGTTTTCCATATCTATTCCCTGCACCAGAATTCAATCAGACAATTCAGATACCTGAGGTTTTTCAAGGCTTATAAGTTTATTTTCAATCCTGGCGAGATTTTTATCTGCATCTGCATATTTCGCTTCAGCATCCCGCAGGTGTTTACCCAGAACTTCAAAATCTTCCCTGAACCTTCCCAGATCCCCTTCAATGCGCTTGAGATTCTCCAGAATCTGCCGGGCATTTTTTTCAAGGGTCATTCCTTTTAAACCCAGAGCAATCACCTGCAGATATGCATAAAAACTGTTTGGGGAAACAGGAATTACCTTCCTCTCAATAGCGTAAGAGAAAATCCCCCTTTCTTCCCTCGCAGATTCATCCCTGGTAATAATTTCATAATAGATATTTTCAGCAGGAATATACATCAGCGCAAAATCATATGTCCCCTCATCAGGTAGGATGTATTTTTCAGCGATATCATTTATATGTTTTTTTACATCTGTAAGAAATCGCCTGCGGATGGAAGCCCTTTCTTCTTCTGTCTGACTTTCAATAACCCTCTTGAAGTTCTCAAGTGGAAACTTTGCATCCACCGGCACAAGGCGGCTGCCTATTTTTATTGCTGCATCCACCGTACTGCCTGTTTTGAACTGATACTGGATTTTATATGCTTCGGCAGGTAAAACCTGTGCAAGCAATTCTTCCAGGAATAGTTCTCCAAGACTTCCTCTCAATTTTGGTGGACTCAAAATCTGCTGGATTTCCTGTAACCCCTGGCTCAGGTCCAGAACCCTTTTTGTTGCTTCCTCCACAACACCAAGTCCTTTCTGCACATCAGCCATTATCCGGGTTGAAACCCCTGTGGTCCTGGAGACATCAGAAAGCCTGTCGCTTATTTCCTTTCTCATCACTAAAAACTCATCTTTCAAGCTGGAAAAATCCTCCAGTCTCTTTCCCACCTCACCTATACGTTTTGTATTGCGCAGAAGCAGAAGAAGGAAAACAAATAGAAGAAAAGCAGTAATAACAAAAATCCAGTATGTCATTTTTCACTCCGGATAGAGATATTATATCACAAATTTTACATATGTCAACTAAATTTACAGCTGGCTCTACTTTTCAAATTTGAGAGCAATGCTTAAGACCTTTTTATAAGGCAGGTGCAGTTTTAAGACATTCCCGCTAAAGGAAGGCCTCCTCCCATTTTGAACTTCCTCATTCATATTTATAAAATGTGCTGTTTTTATCTTTTTATAGAATTTCACCTCTCCCTGGAGATTCCTTTCAGAAGGATTGAATACCCTCAGCACAATAGCATCACTATCCTCTGCTTTTTTAAACGCACTCAGTATTAAATTATTGCCTTTAATTTCCATGAAGCTGTACTCCCCTGGTAAATCGCCTCTGTTCCCGCCGCCTGACATTGTCGCCACCAGTGGATAATTAAACCTCTCTGCTTCTCTATAAACTACTGAGTTCTGCCATTTACCCCTGTGCGGATGTATATAATATTTGAATTTCAATTTTCCAATGCACTGGCTCAGGGTTTCCTCAGGATACCTCTCAGCATACCGCAAGAATCCTACAGTACACATCTGAATCTCAAATGCCCTCAGAAGTGTAATGGCCAGCACAGCCCCATCTTCTCCCTTCAGTGCCTCAAATTCCCTGATTCCGTCTGAGATAAACGAAAGCCCGTATTTTCCATCAGAAATATCCACAAACTTAAGAAATGGGTAGTCCTTTCCATCTCCGACAGGCCTTTCAACCACATCATAGGCACTCTCAGCAAATGAGGATTTTGCATTCAGCCCTGTGGGAAAAATAACCCGCAACCTGTGGTCCCAGGACCTATTCTCTATCTCAGTTTCTATTTCAAGACTTCTTGCTCTATCCCTGAGGATGTATCTCGTAGTAATTTCAAGTGGCTGTGTCTCTTTGCTGCGCTTTGCCTTATCATAATTTTCGTCAAGGTAAATCTTCTTTGCAGGAATCCTGAATTTCCATGAAACCTTGAAGCTTGCGTAAAGACCCCTGTCATATTCAAGCAAAATCCTTGCCTTCAAACCCCTGGTTGTAATAACCTTATCCTTAAACATCTTCAGATGTTCCCAGCCCTGGCCGAATTCTCCAGCATCTTCAAAGTAGTGAAGGTTTCGGAATACCCTTCCTGTATTTTTATCCATCAATTTGATTGTGCCATCCTCATTGATTTTGATTTTCAGATACTGATTCTCCATCGTGTGTGTTTCTGTATGAACCTTCACCGGACCCGGAGAAGAAACCAACCCTGATTCAGAATAGATTCCTGTTTTTGGAATTCTCTTTTTCAGCACATAGCGCTTATAACCCAGGGCAGGAACATTTTCTGCAGTAAAACTTATTCTGTACTCATCTGAAAGAGAGAGCATTGCAATCTGCTCACTATCCCGATAGACACGGCTTGCAAACTCCCTGCTGAGCAGGGTATATGGAACTTCTCTTTCCTTCCCGCCGCCCCCTTCTACCAGAACAAAATCTTTTATTTCCAGTTCTTTAGGAATAGCCACGAATGCAATTGTATTTTCAGTTCTGGGAAATGGAGAAGGATTGAACACTGTTATTACGATATTCTCCGGATCTACATCTGTAGAATCAATGCGTTTCTGGATTTCCATTATACTGCGCTGCCTGAGCATTCTTGCTATGGAATACACCTGGTTTGCACGATACATAAAATCTTCCTCTATCCTGTCAATACCGCATCCAGCAACTGTATCGTGCGGGTGGCAAATAAGAAGGGTTTTCCATGCAAGTTCCAGATACTTCCCGGGCCATTCTTTTCCAAGGGTATAGGCAATTGCTGCAAATGGCTCTGCATTCCTTATGAGCATATTCTCTGCTCTTGCTTCAATGAGCTTCTGCCTGGGACGGGCTGACACAATGTTTGTAAATGCATCTCCCTTTCTGCACTCACCGTATACCCTTTTAAGTTTTAATCCTTTTGCTGCCCTGTATAAAGCCCTGGCATACCCGGACATAGAGCTATAAAAGAATTCCTCATCCCTGTGAAGGTAATTCTGTATCTCTGAGACAACCCGTTTCTCAAGGATATCAGGGGCGCGGGTATCCATACCATGCATCATCGGAATCTCGGGTGTCAGAAATATCTTTTTTTCCTGGTCTACAAATGTCCTGAAGGATTTTTGCAATACATCCCAGTCTATTTTCAACTGTGGCTTAAGCACAGACCCGTGGTCATATCTGCTTTCCTCATTGCACAACCTGAAAGATATCTGACCATCCTTCCAGTGACTGATTCTATCCTTCACACAGCCATTGTCTGTAAAAGAAGATTTTCTCCAGATTTCAAAGTAAAAATTTACCCTGCGCATTGTGCCAAACCGGGAAGAGAATATCTCTGTGCCATCAGGAGAAACCCATATGAACTCAGGGGCCGGAGCCTCTTTCTCTGTTATACCCCTGTAAAAGAAACAGGTATCAATCCCGAATCCCTTGTATATCTGTGGAAGCTGACCTACCTGTCCGAAACCGAAGGGCGTATATCCCACCTTCATCACACGTCCATATTTCCCCGCAATCCTGTGCCCAACAAGCAGGTTTCTGGTAATTGCTTCTCCTGATATGGTATTGGAATCCAGAGCAGTATACCAGGGTCCAATCTCGATGCGCCCCTCTTTTATATACTTTTTTATAACAGGCTCATTCTCTGGTCTGATTTCAAAATAGTCTTCCAGTGGCACCACCTGGGAATCCAGTACAAAAATATACTGTGGTATCTTCTTCAGTATCTCTATAAGTGCATCAAAGAAATCCACTGTCAGAGCCCTTGTCCACTGAAAATCCATGGTCCATTCCCTGTCAAGATGATTATTGGGAATAAAATGTGCCCTGAGACTTTTTTTCATTCTCCCTCCCTGTAAACCGTTTTGAATTTTCCCGATTAATACTCCTACCTGCACAGACCTGAATATGGACAGTATTCACAGTAGTGCTCATCCTCATTATCCCTTTCGAAGTCAATGTCAGGGTTAAAAATTTCTGCAAGCAGGCTTGCGAGCGAAGGCAAAAATACCTCCTCCATTTTCTCCCTGTCTTCCTCATCTGAAAAAAGGAAATCCTCTTTGTTATCCTTTAAAGAATAAAATTCTGCATTCAGGTCTTCCCAGGATGATATAGAATTCTGCCTGCTGTAGATATATAGATAAACCGGAAGCTGAAAAGACTTTATCTTCGCCTTAATCTCTTTCCTGTCATAGAGCGCCTGCTTAATCTTTTTGTTCGGTTTTTTGATTTCTCCTGTCTTGTAATCCACTATATAGATTCTACCGTCCCTTTGATCTACCCGGTCTATAATACCCTTCAACAGAACATCCCTGCCCAGCCCCGGAAGTGGAAAAGGAACATTGTTGTATTCTTTTTCTGTGTATAATATCTTCCAGTTCTCCCTTGTCTTTTCATTATCAAAAAAATTCTTCAGGCGATATTCTGCAATTTTATACAGCAGGTATACATCTCCCCTTATCTCTCCGAAGTCTTCCCTTATGCATCTCTCAACCAGATTCAGAAGAATCTGTTCGTCCTCCTCCTTCAGAATTACTTTTTTACCCTCAAAAGGCTTATAAAACCTCTGCAGAATCTTATGGATGCAGGAGCCTATTTTACCTGAATCCGGTTCAAGGGCTATATCCCTTTTTTCCTCCAGTTCCAGAATAGAATCATAGTAGAATCTTGCAGGGCAGGAAAGATACCTGTCAATAGCGCTTGGAGAAAAGTTTATATTCTTGAGTAGCTGTAGTGTTCTGGAGTCTTTTTTGAGGGGAGGGGGAACCCTGGCTATTGTCTCCACCCTGAAATTCACCTGCTTTACTGCTTCTTTTGAAAGTATCCTTTTCTGTTCTTGTTCCTTTTCCCAGAGGATTTCCTCCACAAACCTGCTGCGCCCTTCTTTCTGTCCGGATCTATAAATCAGGTGTACCTCTTTTGCAGTATTCACTAAACTCATAAAATGATGGCGGAATACCTTCTCCCTCTCCCTGTATGTGGGCAAGCCCAGGAATTCCCGCACAATGGTTGGAAGGACGGGGTCATATTTATCCACGCTGGGAATAATTCCTTCCTGCACATCTATCACCACAACCTTTTCAAAGGATAGATTCCTGGTTTCAAGTACCCCCAGTATCTGCAGTCCTCCCAGTGGAATCCCATTGAAGGGAACCCTCTCATTTCTCACATAATAACGAAACAGATCGAATATATCTTCTTTCTGCATTTCTTCCGAGCTAAAAACAGATTCCTGCATTTCCCTGAAAACCTTAAAAAACATCTCAAAGATTTCTCCTGCAAATGGATATCCACCTGCAGGAGACCTCAAAAGCACAAAACTCAGAATGTTTTCAAAACATACCCCCAGATGCCCGAAGGTTTTCACACTTTCCATCTCCCTTATAAAATACCTGTGCACTTCCGTAATTTCTGGAAAATATTTCTCAATTGCCTCAATAGAAATGAATGCCCTGTTCCATTCTTTTTCTATCTTTCTTTTGATTGAATAGATTATGGCCCTTGCCTCCTTTCCATCTTCCAGCACAAGATTTTTTACATATGGATGCAGAAGAATTGAAATATAATCTTTTGCATAATATCCCTCTTCAACCTTTGTTTCCTGAAATTTCATAACCCCATCAAGAAGTGCATAGGCAGGAGTTCTGTATAGAGGGTATCCCATTGTAATGTTATATTCCTTGCCCAGCCCGCTCACCACCATTGAAAGCAGTGGAATTAACCCATCTGCCTCTGGAAGCACAACAGCAGTATTTACAGGGTCAAGTCTCTCTTGAAGAATTTCCCCTACCCTTTTTATCTGCGAGTGAAGGTCAAAACCGCTGTGAAGAAAAATATTCCTGAAATTCCACCCTCTCCATTCCTCCTGCACAAAATTCACAGTCTTTTCAAGTCCGAGGATGTAGTCTAAAATGCGCTGTTCAATACGGGTCGGAGCAAAGAATCCAGCTACATAGATAAGATTAAATTCATCCAGCATTATAGCCTTCCCGATTGCATCTGCAACACACAGGAAATCCATTCCCCTTGTTGTGAAACCGGTTCTACCCAATTCCTCAAAAAATTTTCTTTTTACCTCCCCGAGTTTTAAAACAAGTGCCCCAACCTCTTCTGGAACGGGACCTGAAGGAAGATTCTTTAACTTTTTTTCATCTACCTCCTCCAGCACAAGTTCATCTATGATATCGGATATCCTTAACCCCCAGATAAAAAAGTGATGGAAAGTGCAGTCTGAAAAAAGACCTGCTCTTCTTGCTATATTAAACAGAATCCATACCCTGTCTAAATCTCCTGCTCTTGAAAAACCCGGGCGCACCTTTATTGCAGTCTGTTCCACAAATTCATCAATGGAAAGGATATGCGGAGGGAAAAAAGGAGTTTTAAGTCTATCCTGCAGGATACGGATAATGTAATATGCGGGCCTCTTATTGGGGAGAAGTATCAGTACATCTGAAAAGTCCTTCCCCTTCCTGCGCGCAAGCAAATCCTCCACTATTCTCAAAGGTAAATTATCCCTGAATTCTATTTTTTCCATTATTCTTTACTCTTTAACACTTTACTATTCTCTGTTCATCCATATAGAGCAAGTAGCCTTCTATCTTTTTATCGGGATAGATTTTCTTAACCAGTTCAATATATTCTGCAATCTGCTGCCTGTGCATTTCTGAGGTTCCCCTATCTTCCCCTGTCTTGTATTCTATCACAAGTATCCTGTCTCCCATTACTGCATAGCGGTCTATTCTTCTTATCCCGCTCTTACCCTCAACATATTCTGGCAAACAGACTTCCTTCTCGTTGTCCCCCTCACAGAGAAACCATTCTCTTACTTCTTTGATCTTTAAAATGTTGCTGAGGATTTTTATAATTTCCTTAACATCTCCACCATATCTTTTCTCTAATGCTGCTTGCATAGTTCTTTCTTCAACAATCCTTTCAGTGTCCCCTTCTATTTTTTTAATACCTGAAAGTACATAGTGTATAAAAGTTCCCCTCTCGATAATTCTCCTTCTCTGCTTATTTACAAATGTTTCAATTTCTATCTTCTCCCTGCAGAGCTTTGTGCTCCAGTGCGGACTTGCAAGTTGAACCTGCCCCGAGAGTTCCCTGGATATTAAAGATTCTTCCACCCTTAAAGGCTTTTCACTTATTTTCTTTTCCGGATATTCTTTTTTCTTTTCCTGTATGGTAGCCAGCACCTCTCCTACTTCTTCTTCCTGCAGCAATATACTTGCCGGTCCGCAATTTTCAGCCACAAAAATATATAATTCATCCTCAGCCCTGGTCAATGCAACATAAAAAGAATTCAGCGCATCTATAACACATTGCTCAGATTCTCTGTCATATATTATCCTCAGACGATTAGAAAATGGATAGTGCCCTCCTTTTGTTATATATTTCAGAAAAAGTCTGTCTTTATCCTTTTCTATGAATTCATTCTTGATTCTTGGCTTCGCCAGGAAGCAGGCAATAACCACAGGAAAGCTCAAACCTTTTGCCTTATGGATTGTAGAAATCCTTATGGCATCAGTATGCTCTGGTAGAACTATCTGAAATACTTCTTTTTCCTCTTGCTCCAGGTAATCCAGGAATGATTGCAGAGAATTCTCACCGCTGTCTTCTCTTTCCTTTATTATCTCCAGCAGGCGCATAAAAAATCCTTCATTTTCTGGAATCCTGTCAAATATCCGGTATACCTTGAATATTTCAAATACAAGGTCATAGAGTGGAAGGAAGCCTGTCTTCTGAAAGAATGGCTCTATATAATCCTTCCATATCCCGGGGAATTTCTCCCTGAAAAGAATATAGAGCATTGTCTTTCTGTTCCTGCAATCCTGCAGGAATGAAAATATTTTTTCTCTACTGATGCCAGCAGACCAGCAGAAGATATCTCCTGTAATAAATGCAGCGAAGGAAAGGTCATCATCAGGTGAATTCAGAAACTTTATAAAATTTATTATCTCAATCACCCAGGAATTCTTGCGCAGATCCATAGTGACATCTGAAGCAGCAGGATAACCGCTTTCTACCAGCCAGTTCGTTATAGTCCTCACATCTTCATTCTCTTCTACAAGAATTGCTATCTCTTCAAATCTGTGTCCTGCAGTAATCTCTTGCAATTTTAAAATGAGTTCCTTTCTCAGATTCTCTCCTGTTTCCTCATTTGTCTTTCCAGGAATCTTCTTGACCAGTACATATCCTCCTTCTGGATTTTCCTTTCTGGCTACATTCTGTCTGCAGTTTTCATAAATTTCTGCAATTTTTAAGTCTTTCAATCCCCCGAGCTTTTTTAAATTATCAGGTGCGAAAATTCTATTATTGAACTCCACAATATTCCTCTTGCTGCGATAGTTTTCTTTAAGTATTACAGGCTGAGCCCTTTCAACTGATGGAAAATCCTCCTTAACCCTGTCAAAAAGTTCTATATCCCCTCCCCTGAACCTGAACAGTGCCTGTTTTCTGTCACCTACATAAAATAGAGAGCCACCCTGTGAAAGGCTGTTTTCAATCAGCGGCTTCAGGTTTGACCATTGAACCCTGTTTGTATCCTGGAATTCATCTATGAGATAGTGAAATATCACATCGCCCAACATAAAATATATCTCTGGTACAATCCCTTCCCTCTGAAGGAACTCACCTATCCTTATACTTATCTCGTCTATGAATACAACCCTTTTCCTCTTTTTGATTTCCTCAAGCTCTGACCTCACCCTTGAAAGGATTGCTATGTAAGAATTGAACCTCTTGGAAGCACCTGCATAAAAAAAATCATCTATCTTCTTCCTTACAAATGGACTTAACTCCTCAACCCAGTTTCCCATTTTTTCAATGTTCCTGGTCGATATAGTATTCTCAATCGCTTTCAGCATTCTTTTATTAGTCACTTTTTTCTTCTCTTTCTCCAGCAGATTGAATAGCAGGTTTTTATCCACGAGATTCCCCTGAAATTCCTCAAACCTCATACCCATCATATTTTCCCGGGAACGCAGCATTTCAACTTTCTCAAGTATTGAATTTTTGGGCTGCCAGCTCCTGCTTTCTTCAAGCGTCAGGAATGAATTCAAAAATTCGTCAAAAAGCTCTGTGTGTTTGTGCACATCTTTTCCAACCCCGGAAAGCATGAGATCCACTACATACTTAATATAAGGAGATGGGTTGGTAGTAATTTCATATCCTGGTGGAAGCCCTATGTCCATGGAAGAAGACAGGGCAATTGAATTCAGGAAGCTATCAATTGTGCTGACATTGAAGTTGAGATAGTCATGCAGAATCTCGAAAATCTTTTCTTCAGATTTCTGCTGAATCAGTTTTTCTGAAAGCCCGGAGACCGCACCCAGGTTATCTGACTGCTTGATATTTTCAATCATTTCCCTATCTCCCAGCGCAGCCCTTTTCAACCACTCAAGAATCCGCTCCTTCATTTCGTTCGCTGCCTTGTTAGTAAAGGTAATCGCAAGAATATTCCTCAGGTTGCTGGTAAAAAGCAGGTGTATAAACCTCTGTGCTAAACGCCAGGTCTTACCACTTCCTGCCGATGCATCCACAACCTGGATATGTGGAAACCTCACCAAGGTTCTCCCCCCGTTCAATACTGAATTATATTCAGGACAGTTTGCCCTTAAATTCTACATCATAAACAGACACATGCCCTACCACAGGAATAGAATATCCTTCACCGCCCAGCGGTCTTCCATCCCGGTCAAATATAGCATATCCCTTGGATTTTTGACCAGACACTACCTCTACCCTGAACTTATCCCTTTCTTTCTTTATACTTATGGAAACATCATAGATTCTGCCTGAATACCAGAGCACCTGCATATCTATTATCCCTTCTTCCAGCCTTCCGTTCTTACTTTTTTCTGAGAGATAATAAACAAGACCCAGAAGGGGGTCAAAAACCCTGCCTGTAAAACTAAGGGTTTCTCTTACAATCTCTTTTCCAGTCTCTCTCCTGGTGTACTCTATCAAACCTCTGGAGTTATCATAATACGCACAGATATCTTTTTTACCAAAAATGCTGGATATCTTCCACTTATGCCAGAGGGGCATTCCTGTTTTTATATCAAAGCAGCTCTCTATGAGATGGTGATAAAATCCATCAATTTCAATCCTGAATACACAGGTGTCCCCGGAAACAAAACTTCTGGTTGTAGCTGTGGCAAGGCCTATTGGAAGGGTATAAAAGAGGTTAAAAACCACTTTATAATTCCTGTTGTTAAAATATGAAACCGTCTTTCTGAGACCTTCTTCACACTTTCCTGCATTCACGCTGCAAAAATTGTAGCAGATTAAATATATCAGAAAAACAAGAAAGAATGAAACTGAAAACAACTTCTGGATTTTCACTCTCATTTGCTTTTATTCATTTTTCAGGATTGTCTTTATCATTTTCTGAACACTTTCTATGTGTGTACCCGGCCAGTAGATGCGAGTGCATACAGGGCAAATTCTAAATTCATTCTGGGTCTGGTATACATACGCAGGAACCCTGTCTCTCACCTCTTCCTTTTTCACAGTTTTGCAAATGACATTACAGATTGTGCATCTCTCAAAAATACTTGATTCAGTTAATCTTAATGATAATTGCTTTACAAGTTGCTTCAATTGATTTTCAAGTCCATCCTTTTCAATATGTACAACCTTTAACCCTATTTTTTTTATAAGACTTGTACCCCTGGTTAAAATAATTCTATCTTCCCTCAGGCTGATATTAATAAGTTCCTCTCTTTTCCAGGCAGGATTGTAGAGCACATCATACCCGAAAATCCTCAGCCATTTTGCAAGTGTACCCAGCATTGAATCGCAGATAAATTTCATAAAGTTCTCTTATATCCTTTTCAGTTTTTTAAATAGTTCTTTTAAAGAAAATGTATTGAGAATATTTTTCTTTTCAAGCCAGCCCCTGCGTGCGACCCCAACCCCGAATTTCATAAATCTCATCTGGTCAAGGTGGTGTGCGTCTGTGCTGATTACCATTATTATCCCTTCGTCTTTTGCCCGGCGGCAATAAATGTCAGGCAGGTCAAGCCTTTCGGGATATGCATTTATCTCAAGCATTATTCCCCTTTTTGCCGCAGCCATAATTAATCGCTCCACATCCACCCTGTATGGATCGCGTTTTCCGATGAGCCGGCCAGTCGGATGAGCAAGTATGTGCACATATTCATTTTCAATTCCCTTTATAATTCTCTCTGTCATTTTCTCCTGATCCATCTTGAAACCTGAGTGAATCGCAGCAATGACTATATCCAGTTCTTTTAAAATCTCGTCAGGATAGTCCAGCGAGCCATCTACTTTTATATCCACCTCTGCTCCTGCAAGAATTGTTATGTCCTTGATTTTCTCGTTCAGTCTCCTGATTTCATTTATCTTTTTCTTCAAATCAGAAATTGAAAGGCCACCTGCAAATCTCATTGACCGTGAATGGTCTACAATTCCAACATATTCATATCCCATCTGTTTTGCTTTTCTGACTATCTCCTCAATGGTGTTTTCTCCATCGCTGTATTTACTGTGAATGTGTAAATCGCCCTTAATATCTGCGCACTCCACCAGTACAGGAAGCCTCCCTTCTTTTGCTGCCTCAATCTCCCCCCTGTTCTCCCTAAGTTCAGGAGGGATATAGGGTAGCCCGACTGATTTAAAAACATCTATCTCCTCCTCTCCACCAATCTTTTTCTTCCCCCTGAAAATGCCATATTCATTGATTTTCAATCCCTTCTTTACCCCCAGTTCCCTGATCGCAATATTGTGATTTTTGGAACCGGTAAAATAGTGCAGCGCTGCACCAAACTGGTCAGGCTTTACAACCCTCAAATCCACCTGGATTCCATAAGTGGTAAGCACACTGGATCTGGTAGGACCTTTTGCAAGCACTTCCCTGACCATAGCAAGGCCGGTGAATACATCCATAACCTTCTCTGAATTTTTTGAAACCACAAGGATGTCTATATCCCCGACTGTCTCCCTGAATCTCCTCAGACTTCCTGTAGCCTCAATCTTTTCCACAGGAGAATTCTTCTTCAGTTCAGATATAATTTCCTCAGCAACTGGAAGCGCTGTACCCAGAAGCATACGTGTTCCGGTTTCTTTCAAAAGCTCAATACCACGCCTGATATTCTCTTCAGTCTTCTCTCCCATTCCTGGCAGGTCCCTGAGCCTGTGCTCTGCAAGTGCCTTTTCAAGTTTCTCCATGCTATTAATCCCCAGTTCCTTATATAACAATAGTGCTGTCTTGGGACCTATATCCTGGATTTCAAGAAGTGAAAGCAATCCTTCAGGAACTTCCTTTTTCAGCTCCTCAAGGTATTTCAGCCTGCCTGTTTTTAAAAGTTCTTCTATCTTCTCTGCAATACTCTCTCCCACACCAGGAATCTTTCTCAACTCCCCCCTTTCAGCAATTGTGTTTATACTCTCGCTCAGGCCCTCAATTACCTGTGCTGCCCTATAATATGCACGCACCTTAAAAGGATTTTCATTCTTTATTTCAAGCAGTTCCGCAATCTCACGAAGAATTCTTGCAAATTCCAGGTTTTCCATCTTTCATATCCCTGTATCAAAAAATCGCCAACCAATTTCTCATAAAAAATGAACCAGTCCCATTTTATTCCAGTCGGATGGAGCGGATTTCTATTTTAACACCTTCTGCTGCAGCAGGGTCAAAACGCAGATTTGTAAGGCATCCACCCCACCACTCGTTTTTTCCAACATTGAAAACAACCTCATGAAATTCTTCATCTGCCTTTGTAGTTGCATGAGCACTCGCAGGCTCATTGTGCCTGGGCATTTCTGAAGTGGTCCAGAATATCTGACAGGGGCCACCCTTGCTCACCCTCATATCCACAATTATTTTTGAATACCTGTTTGCTCTAACCTTTAATTCAGGTGAACTGAAAGCCGGGTCAGCACTGGTTGAAACCGCTGTAAGTATTCCATCCTTCACTGCAACATCTTTAAGTCCCATCATCCCTGTCCAGACCCCGAGTTTCTCACCCTGCCATACAGTGTCTGTTGAAACCCCTGCAAGAGGAGCAATCTTTTTTGCCTCCTGATACCAGGAATCATATGGTCCCAGACCCACATCTTCAGGAGCAATATCCATATGTTCTTTAGGCGCATCTGTGAAAACTTCCCTTATCACATCCAGGTATGAAAAACCATATCCCCTTGTGGGTTCTATATAATGCCCTTCCCCAAACTCGTTCCAGCAGCAGAAAATTATCGTATTTTTTTCAGGACCTGAACTGGTTTTTGAATCCATTATCTTCTTTGCACGCATGCACAGCTCACGGAATTTCTCAGGAGTGTTCTCTGACCAGAAAAACTGGGTCTCCTTCCAGGGACGGGAATCCCATCCCATCATTACAGCAGTAATGTCAGGAAGGGCATTCAATTCATTCTTGAATTTCAAAATCTCTTCCTGCTGGTCCACAAAACCCTCATAGGGAGCACAGATGAAATCTCCACACCTCTGTATTACTGCTGGATACCACCAGGAATTTCCGTATGCAGAGCTTGCGTCCCATCCCTCCTCAGCCATCCTTCTAAGGTGTTGCTCACTCTTGCTTCCAACACAACCCACAATATAAAGCCCGCCCAGACCGCGATTCCTGCACTCCTGGCGCATCCCCTCAAATACCTTTCTTACATTTTCACTTCCGCCTACATCCCTTGTAACATTCTCCGGAACCCATATGTAAAGCACAGGCTTTCCTTCAACGCGCAGATATGAAGGATGTGAAAAGTAATTTTCAATCCAGAAAGGCAGGAGGTTTTCCATAATATCCCTTGCAGAACCAGCTCCTGCTCCACAGCCATTCTCCCACATAATTGCAAATTTTATAAGCGGAAGGTATTTTGCTTTAAGAAGTCCATCATGAATTGCATGCCCCAGCTGCTGCTGAACCGGAGCGTTAATATTTACTCTGTACCAGCAGTAAATCACTGCAGAAATCCCGTGCTCAAGCCAGTATTTTATGTGCCAGTCAGCCACCTCAGGAGTTCCCTCATTGTACCACCCCAGCACCGGTTTTCTTTCAGGCCAGGGCTCAATTGCCTTCCAGCCTGTATGTGTGCCATGTTTCCAGAGCGGGCAGTAGTAGGTCCAGATTTGATACTTTCCTGACCTCACAGGTTTTGGCTCAGGCACATAGGATGCCTTTTTAAGGTGTGGGTTTAATAGAAAAGTGAGTGTGTTTGAAAGTGAAACTTCTGTTTTTTCTCCTGATATCTCAACTTTAAATTCTGCTGAAACAGGTTTTAAAGCCTCAACCTGCCAGTTCAGCTCTTTCTGTTCAAGATAGCCCAGAGATGAAACTATCTGCGTGGCAGGACTCTTCAAAATAACCCCTTCAGGAACTTTCAGGGTTGCTTTAAGGTTTGAAACAACACCTCCTGTATTGCGTATTTTTGCAACAATGGTTTCTGCCCTTTCAGTTCTGGGAAGCACTGACTCATGTAAAAGCCTTTCAATCTGCACCTCAGGGTCTGCTTGCAAATTTTCTGTTACGCGGATATATTCTATCCTTGCTACAGCATTTTCAATTTCAGAAGGCACTATTCCCAGTGCAACAAGTTCTCCACCCCATCCTGTCCAGGTCCATGGTTCAAAAACATAGGTGTGCATTTTGCTATCAGGATACACCTGAAAGGAAATTCTGGAGGCTCCTTTTGTAGTTGCAAATATCAAATCTGCACTGCTTCCCCTATCAACTGCCATTCTGATGCTCAGATAGTCCTTTGTATCAACATTAGCGTTCAACTCAGTGTTGATTGCGTATGAGCGCAGCGCTCCCGTTTTCACGAGCATGCTTGAACCGGATATAGAAACCTGAGCATCCCCGCGCGCTTCCCATCCCTGCAATCCTTTTGAGAAATCAAAAACTGGAACCTCTATTTTTCCTTTTATTCCTTCTTCTATGCCATAGGATTTGCACACAATTTCCTTTCCGGTAAGAATCCTCTTATAAATCTTTACATATTCAACCCTGCCTGTAAAAGGTCCTCCAAAACCTACATTGGTGCAGAGCATCAGAGGATTGTCAGTTGGTTTCGTACTTCCCCCGCGCGCGGTGGCGAAAACCTCGCCATTTACCCAGAGAGAAGACTGAGTTCCATCCCACATAGCAATGATGTGGTACCAGACATTTTCTTGAGGATGATATGCGCTCACCCTTGGCTCCCATCCACCATTTGCAAAAACAAAGAAAGAAATTTTTCCGCCTTCCCCTGTCCAATCGGTGCGCAGAAGATATTCATCCTTCTTGAACACAATCCCCATGCCATCAGGCGTCCCCATGAATTTCACCATTGCTTCTATTGTAAATTTTTTTCTTATACAAAGGTCCCTTGCAGAAGGAATCTCTATTTTCCCTGTCCCATCAAATTCCAGGACCTTTTTCCCTCTGTCATCCACAAGCCTTCCCCCGGTAACCAGGGCAGTATGCCCGTTTCCGGACAGATCCTCAATTTCTGCACTCTCCTTATCAAACCTCCAGTATCCCACAAGCCCATCCTCAGCAAAACAGTGCTGAACATTCCATCCTGTAAAGCGGGCAGTCAGCAATAAAAAAACAAGGGCCCTAACAGATTTCCATCGGTATATAAACCTCATTATCCTTTCCACCAGTTGCCTCCTGTGTTCTTTTTAAACAGGTAATTACAACCCTGAAGCTCTGCAGCCTTCCACCCAGATATAGTCAATGCGACATGTTCCTGTAAGCTTAGAGCCTGTGCCAAGCTCAAATCGCAACTGTTTTAGAAACCCTTTCCATCCAGGTACTCCTCCCATATCCACAACATATTCCCGTGGACCATTATCCTCTGGAATCACTTCAAAAGTTTTACTCCTGGCACTGTCCCAAACTGAATCTGTGGTGGTGGTAAAGGAGAAGCGCATCCTGGTTGCTGGTGTGTGATTCTGAAATCGCACCCTGATTGCCGAACATCTGGAAAGATCCAGGCCGAGATTGTCAGGCGACAATAGAGCTGCATCCGGGCTGTTCTCAATAGCTACAATATAATAACCACCCGAGACATATTTAACAGGTTTTGTAATTTCATAATCCTTCGGTCCTTCTTTGCGTTCACAGGTCCCCGGGTTAATTTCGGTCCAGCCTTCCTTATCTAATTGCCTGTTGAACTCCCAGGACCTTACAACATATCTACCCTCTGGCAGTATGTGCACTGCAACCATATCGCTTGTCCATAACTCACCATCATCTCCAACCAGTCGCAGGAGGTAGTCTCCGGGCTTTGCAAATGTTGCCCTGGTTACAGGAGATGCTTCATTTTCAAAATACACTTCACCCGGCCCTTCCAGCACTTCCCATTGCACCTTCAATTTTTTACCGGCAGGTTTGCCATCGTCCTTTACCATACCAGCCAGCTTTACCACAGACTTGTCCGAATGAATATCTTCCCCCGCTTCAACCTCAGGCGGCTCGTTATATGGCATTTCCCTGCGCAGCTCCTCAGCAGTAGCGTATTCTTTATTTTCAAAAATCCTCCACCGGGTCAGACCTTCTGCTCTATTTGAGAAAAATTCAACTCCAGGAACCAGAACATAGCCATTGTGATGAACAGTTCCATTACTGCAAACGATATTCGGGTCTGGATTTTTGCCATCCTCCCAGATGTATATCTCAGCAGGTCCCCAGCCCCTCTTCACCCAGTTATTCTTTATGAACCTGGAGTTGCGAATTTCCACATTCCTGGTCTGGGGACTCTGCAATCCCAGCACTTCAATTGCTGCTCCTGCATTATTTTCAAATGTGCATCCGTCTATCAGACAGCCGTCGCCACCTGCCTCAAAATCTATTCCACCCTGGTCAGCGCTTAAGGAATCAGGCATGTTGCGGAAAATGGAGTTGCGAATGATAAACCTGTTAGTACCGCCCAGCATTATACCCATTGTTCCTCTGCTCGCATGCCCGCCAGACGCATCCAGAACGCAATTCTGTAACACAGCATCATTGACGCTGACAACATAGGGATGAGGGCAGGTGTTGTGCACATAGCAACTGTGTGCAAAAACCCTGTCCACCATAACCCTCTCTCCCATAGCAAGGAATGCACTGGACGTATGAAACATTTCGCAGTTGCGAAATGTAATATCCTTAGCAGGTGCACCTCCTACCATGATACCGCAGTATCCGTCAGGTTCCAGCCCGGGTATATTCCGCCATTCCGGAATACCAGTGCTGTTAAGATAGCCACCATACCTGCCTTCTATGTGATAGGCAATACAATCTTCAATGACCAATCCTGTGTGTCCGGGTTTTGTATAGTGTACAAGTATGCCGCTGGCAGCACAGGTTACAACAAGGGAGTGAATCCACAGATAATCCGGGTCTGAGATTAAAACACAGCGGCCTGAAATATGCCAGTTGCGCCTGATAACCGGCCGCGGCCCTTCTCCATATGCACCAATTTCAACCCAGTTATCCCTGGTGCCCCTGGCAGAAATCTGTAACAGCTGATTAATGACACTACCGCGTTTGATAAGAAGCCTGTCTCCGGCATAGAGTGTTTTCCCGTTGATATTTGTAAAATCCTTCCAGGGTGCTTGAGGAGAAAGACCCGAATTGGTATTACTGCCACCTGTGCTGTCAATGTAATAGGTGGTTCCCGGGGAACTAATCCCGGGTGTCAATGGAACAAATGGCTTCTTAAACACTGCCCTGATACGCTCTGAAGATGGAGGACAATTCTCTGCTGTCAGATGCATCCTCACCTCACCTTCTATCTCTGAATCAGCCACAACTGTCCATTCAACTGTCTTTACAGTGCCGGCTGGCATTGTCCCCAGTTCTATTCTATTGCTGTCAATACATCTAATACCCCTTGGCAGCAGAAGCCGCGCAATCACCCCTTTCGCTTCTGTATCTGCACTGCCATAACATTCCACTAAAGCACTTATTTTTTCCTCTCTACCAATATCCGGAATTGCATGTTCCCAGGACAGATGTTTCACCTTCAGAAACGGCTTGCCCTCCGGTTTCCTGGATATCCACAGGTTTTCCAGCTGAATATTGTTTGGACCTGAACCAGGAATCCAGAAAGCCAGAAGATTCAATCGCCCTCTCCAGCCTGGCTGAGAACTGAGGTCAACAACTGATGTGCGTCCCTCACAGACTGGCAATGAGGTAATGCCATACCCGGAATCAGTAATGTATATAACCATTATCTGAGAACTTGAAGAAGAAAGCTCACAGCAGATATAACGGTACTGATTGAGGTCAAGGTTTAGAGAAGAATTGACAAGCATTGCTTCAGAATCAGGCAAGGTTATTTCAAGTTTATCTCCAGAGCTAACCACTTTTGCACCTGAAACCCCATCCCATCCCTGCCAGCCAGTTCCTTTTCCGAAGTGGTCCCGGGTACTCCTGTGCTGCTGCCTGACCGGTGCTTCTGCAAGAAACTTCTGCATTGCCGGAAACAGAGGATTATCTATCCTCAGCTCATCTATCATTCCGTCCTGGGTACCAATCTTAAGAGGATATTTTAGAGGAACTGGAATCCCGAAACGCTGAACACCTGTCTTTTCCCCATTGACTTCAAGCGTGGCATTAAACCCGTCCCACTGAGCTATCACATGATACCATTCTCCAGGCTGTGGACGCACCTTTGAGGAAACCCTCGGTTCCC
>Ga0272448_1002886_pt1 | contig 21011 bp, 18 predicted proteins | sample YNPCB0191_FD_202220 | JGI IMG/M metagenome (GOLD analysis project Ga0272448, IMG submission 202220) | Hot spring sediment microbial communities from Yellowstone National Park, WY, United States - YNP-CB-019-1 | ecosystem: Environmental > Aquatic > Thermal springs > Hot (42-90C) > Sediment... | reverse complement strand
AACCGCTGCCGAGCACGCTGATGGGCAGATCGAGCCCCTTCCAGATCATCGTGAATCGGTGCGGCTATGCCTGGCCCGCAGCCGCTCCAGGATAGCGTACGGAACAGGCGGCTGGCCCAGAACAGCGTTGATAACAACACCTTCACCGTGAAAATCGCTGCCGCCGCTGGTCACCAAACCATACTTCCGGGCAGTCGCAGCGATCAACGCCACCTGCTCGTCAGAATAGCCGGTATAGAGACACTCCAACCCATCCAATCCCGCGGCTACCAGCTCCGGCACCTTGTCCAGGGATCCTTTGCCCTCCAGGGGGTGGGCCAAAACGGCCAGGCCGCCGATACGCTTGATGACAGCGATCGCCTCTACTGGCGTCAGCTTATAGCGCTCGACATACGCCGGGCCGTTACGGTTGATATACAGGTCGAAGGCGGTTTTGATATCGGGCACATAGCCGCGCTCAACCATTGCCTTGGCCACATGGGGTCGCCCCACCGCCCCATCGCCGGCCAAAACCTTCACACGCTCCCAATCGAGGGGCATACCCAGGGCGGCCAGCTTTTCCACCATCTTACGGGCGCGCCCCAGACGTGCTTCACGCAGTGTGCTCAGTAGCGTCTGGAATTGCTGGTCGTGGTGGGCAATGAAATAGCCCAGAATGTGGATCTCACCTTCGTCTACATCTGTGGACATCTCCACGGCCGGGATCACTTCAACGCCGACCTGGCGACCGGCAGCCAGTGCCTCATCGAGCGAATCGGTGCTATCATGATCGCTGATGGCAATGGCTGCCAGCCCTTTAGCGCGTGCCAACTGCACAAGGGCGCGCGCAGAAACGGAACCATCCGACGCCGTCGTATGGGTGTGCAGGTCAACGAACAAAGCCTACCCCTCGGGTTGCTGTTTCGATCGGAACACAGGTGCAAATGGTGCGTTCGGGTCGCGCGGCTCGATTATTAGCTTGATGGCCGTCCGCTCCTCACCCTCAATCTCGACATCAACAAACGTGGGAATGCAGATGATATCAATGTTGTCCTGTTCCAGGTATCCCCGAGCCACAGCGACGGCCTTGATGGCCTGATTGACAGCATCTGCCCCAATTGCTTGAACCTCCGCTCGTCTGTTCTCTCGTACGGAACCTGCTATCGCTCCCGCGACGGCAGTGGGACGGGAATGGGCCGACACTTTGAGGACTGCCATGTACTTTGCCTCCTTGTCGCTGTGCCTCCTGTGAACCAAGTCATCTGGTTCTACGGGCCGCGTTTGTGCTGTCGGTTAACAGGCAGGATAGAAACCGCAGACATGCCAATGCATCATTGCTGAAGGGCACTGTCACAGCCGTCGCACCAGCAACCTGGCACAAGGGCACGCGGCGCATGTCTTCCCTGCCGTTCTGTTCTCCAGATGCCCCCGATGACCTGGCCGGTTGGGCAACCAACAATGATGTGCAATGGGACGAGATTGCCAGACTCGTCCAACGCCAGGCATGGAACATCAGTCTTCGATAATTCGGTCGAATCGGCGAATACTGTGCGCCCGACCGGTGTCATCAATGTCTATGATGACGGAATTAAAGACTACTGGCCCATCGCCAACTTCGAAGCGGGCTGGCATCTGCGTCAAGAAGTGAGTCAAGATTGGCTCGATACGATCGCCGAGGATCGAGTTATACGGCCCGACCATACCGACGTCGGTAACATAAGCAGTGCCCCGCCGCAGGATACGAGCATCTGCTGTAGGCACATGTGTATGCGTGCCCACAACCGCGCTCACGCGTCCGTCCAGGAACCAGCCTAGCGCTTCCTTTTCGCTCGTCGTCTCAGCATGAAAATCAACAATGACCACAGGTGGAACGGTAACAAAATCGCGTAGCAGGCGATCAATGCGCTGGAACGGCGAATCCAGGTGCATCAGATTGACACGCCCACACAGATTGACGACCAGGCACTGCCGGCCGGCAGCCGTGCGCAGAATCGTGTGCCCGCGTCCCGGCACACCTTGCGGATAGTTCAACGGGCGCAGCACGGGCACATCCATTTCCAGATACGGCACGATGTCTTTCTGGTGAAAGACATGATTACCGGATGTGATGACGTCTACCCCGTAGCCCAAGAGTTCGCTTGCCGTCTCCGGAGTGAGTCCGCGTCCTCCGGCACTGTTTTCGCCATTGGCGATGACCAGGTCAATCTGCTCGCTGTGACGCAGTGCCGGCAGAATGTTGCCGACCGCGCGCCGTCCAGGGCGGCCCACGACATCCCCTATCATAAGAACGTGCATCATGGCCGCCTGTTACTTGGCATAGTCAACGGCTCGCATCTCACGCACAACTGTCACCTTGATCTGGCCTGGATATTCCAGACTCTCTTCGACTTTCTTCGCAATGTCGCGAGCCAGACGAATCGCTGCCAGATCGTCAATCTCCTCTGGTTTGACGATGATGCGTATCTCCCGCCCTGCCTGAATAGCAAATGACTTTTCGACTCCGGTGAACGAGTTGGCGATGTTTTCCAGGGCCTCAAGTCGCTTGACGTACGATTCGAGCGTTTCGCGGCGCGCTCCAGGACGGGCACCAGAGATGGCGTCGGCCGCCTGCACGATGATCGCTTCTAACGATTGGGGAACGTCTGCCTCGTTGTGATGAGCAGCAATTGCCTGAACAACCTTGGGTGACTCGCCGTAGCGCTTGGCCAGCTCGGCGCCGATGATGGCATGCGGACCTTCAACCTCATGGTCTACGGCCTTGCCGATGTCGTGGAGCAACCCGGCACGCTTGACCACCTTGACATCGGCCCCCAATTCGGCAGCAATCATGGCACCGATGCTGGCTGTTTCGATGCTGTTGGCCAGCACGTTTTGACCATAGCTCGTGCGATAGCGCAAGCGGCCGATCAACTTGATCAGCTCAGGATGCATGCCATGAATGCCGAGCTTGTAACACGCCTGCTCACCCTCTTCCTTGATCGTTTCTTCGACCTCGGCTTTGGCTTTGGCCACCACTTCCTCGATCCGGCCAGGTTGAATGCGACCGTCGAAAATCAGCTTGGTCAGCGCCACGCGAGCGACCTCACGTCGCACCGAGTCGAAGCACGACAGGATGACCGCCTCTGGTGTATCATCCACGATCAGATCAACGCCGGTTGCCTGCTCCAACGCCCGGATATTCCGCCCCTCACGGCCGATGATGCGCCCCTTCATGTCGTCGTTGGGCAGCGGAACGACCGAAACGGTGGTTTCGGCCACCTCTTCGCTGGCATAGCGCTGGATGGCCAACGCCATAATATCCCGCGCCCGTCGCTCGCCTTCTTCCCGTGCCTCCATTTCGATTTGATGAATGCGACGGGCTGCATCCTCGCGCACCTCATCTTCGATGGACTTGAGAAGAAGCTCACGTGCTTCGGGAATACTCAGTTGGCTGATCCGTTCCAGGGCTTTGATCTGTTCTTTTTTGGCGTTTTCTAGCTCGGCTCTGATTGCCTCCTGCTCTTTCTCACGCGCTTGAATTGTGCGCTCTCGCCGTTCAAGGATTTCCGACTTACGATCAAGGTTCTCTTCTTTCTGCTGCAGGCGACGTTCCTGTCGTTGGAGCTCAGCACGTCGTTCTCTGTTCTCGGCTTCTATCTGGGCACGAACCCGCAAGACCTCGTCTTTCGCTTCGAGCAAGAGTTCCTTGTTCTTGGTCTGTATGTCCTCAAGCTGCCGCGCTGCATCTTCGCGCACCGCTCTGATCTCTGCCAACGCCCGGTTTTTCTGGATGTAGAACCCCAGGGCGAAGGCGAGGATCGCCACAACGACCATGGCGATGGCTGGTGCTAATTCCATTTTTTAACCCTTTCGCTGTGATGAAACAGGGCATGCTGTTGATGTGCATTGCACTATAGCGGGTCCGTTCAGCTATGTCAAGTAGTTTCGGCAGCGTCTTCGTTTGCCTTGATCTCCGCCCACAAGCGGTTAACGGCAGCGCGGGCTGTTTCGTAGGCAAAGCCACGCCGTTGCAAGAACGGAATGAGCCGCCGCCTGAACGTTTGATAATCGCCGCCGGCCAGTGACCGCGCCTTTTTTTGCGCCGCGCGATAGGCCGCTTCGTCATCGTCGCCGGAGAGTGAATCGGCGATGGTGCTGTCGGCCACGCCTTTGCTGCGCAGCTCAGAGCGCAGGGCTCGGCGGCTGCGTGGGCTGAAGCTCTCCCGGTTTTCTACCCAGAAGCGGGCAAATGCCTCATCGTCTATCAGCTTGCTCTCTTTGAGTCGGGCGACGATCTGGTCGGTCACCTCAGGCGTTGTCTGGCGTCGGCTCAGGTAGCGCCGCATCTCATCTTCACTGCGTGGCCGATACGATAGGTAATTGAGCGCGGCGTCATATGTCTTCTGCCACGAATCTTGGGCCAGGAGAGCGGCCACACCCTGATCCGAGAGGATCATTCCCCGCTTCAGATTGTTCTGGGTGGCCACCTCCACGCTCAAGGCAAAGGCGTACGCTCCGTCCAGGAAAACGTTCACCCGCCGCGGATTGCGCGGCTGGACATCAATAGCTGTGATTGTTCCCGCCATAGGTAAAGAAGAAACAAAAAATGACAGCCTGCCTGTGGCTGTCTCGTTGATGTCGTCTGATGGCGTCGTCTGTGTGTAATGTATCTCAGCTAACACACCGAACCATAATGCAGCCTCTGCCCCAGCAGCCCACAACCTGCCCCAGGGCAGTGGATGCGACGACGGTCAGACCGGCCTGTGCTTTTCTCTGGTCGCTGCCCATCGCCACGAACCCGCGCCCAAACGGAGGTGACAATAATCTACCCTTACTCATCCTCAACAGATGAGGCCAGGGAGTTCCTTCCGGCACAGGAAGTGCGGTCGCCATCCATTCGTCACTCGAGCTATGACACAGCATCTGCCATGCTCACCCTGACTGAGCGACCGGACGGCCATCTACGGCAGCAGGCCCAGACAATCGGAGTATAGTCGTGCAGGTCAACGGCACAGACCACAGAAAACAAGACAGCGATGAGAAGATGTTCTCACCGCTGTCATTATAGCATGCACGCTATCGTTCGTCAATTACGCGTCCATAAGTAACTGTTCACCGTTGGGGTAACACGACTTTTGCTGAAATGCTCCCACCCTGCCCCACCCCCGTGGGCGGGACAATTTGACCCTCCTGCAGGTTACCCAAACCTGCGGGAGGGTATAGGCATGCCGATGCACCTGCTTCCAGGGTAAACGTGAACAGTTACGTCCACAAAATTGATACGCATGTTTGATCGCCTACTCATCAGCGCTTGCAATCGCCGTACCGGGCTTGTAGGCGGTAGCATTGGCGCGGATGAGTGACTCGATCTCCTGGCGCACCTCGGCGTTCTGCACCAGAAACTCACGCGCATTTTCGCGCCCTTGCCCAAGGCGGGTATCGCCGAAGAGCCAGAAGGAGCCGCTCTTTTTCAGGATGCCAAGATCCAAACCAACGTCAAGCAATGAGCCTTCTTTGGAAATGCCCTTGTTGAACAGAATGTCGAACTCGGCGGTGCGAAAGGGTGGAGCAACTTTGTTCTTGACGACCTTGACGCGTACACGATTGCCGATGATTTCGGTACCCTGCTTGATGGACTCGACCCGTCGCATGTCCAGACGTACAGAGGCATAGAACTTGAGGGCGCGACCGCCCGGCGTGGTCTCCGGGTTGCCAAACATGATCCCAATCTTCTCGCGGAGCTGGTTGATGAATATGACCGCCGTTTTCGAACGGCTGATGTTGCCGGTGAGCTTACGCAGTGCCTGTGACATCAAGCGAGCCTGCAAGCCCACATGCTGATCGCCCATCTCCCCCTCGATCTCGGCGCGGGGAACGAGAGCGGCCACCGAGTCAACAACGATAATATCAACAGCGCCACTACGCACCAGAGAATCACAGATCTCCATAGCCTGCTCGCCGGTATCAGGCTGGGCGATATACAGATCATCGGTGTTGACACCGCACACACGTGCATACGCCGGATCAAGAACATGCTCGACATCAATGTAGGCAGCAACGCCGCCCATTCGTTGGGCTTCGGCGATAACATGCTGGGCCAGCGTACTCTTGCCGGTTGATTCTGCTCCGTAGATCTCCGTTACACGCCCGCGGGGAATACCTCCAACACCCAGCGCCAAATCGAGGGCAATGGCTCCGGTGGGGATAGCCTCGACATTCATCCGCGCCGAGACTTCACCCAGTTTCATGATCGCGCCTTTGCCAAACGACTTCTCGATGTGCACCAACGCAGCTTCCAGCGCCCGCTGCCTTTCTTGTTTGCTGTCCGATTCTACAATCTTCTCCACCATCACCATGCTCCTTCATGACTGATCGCTTCGGTGCACTGTCACAGGCAACAACACCGGCCTCGCGTATTATAGTACAGATGTTCTAAAAATGCAAGGGGTTGGGGACGGTTTTTTGGAAAAGATGAACGCAAGCGTCCTCGAGCATGGAGATCTCCCACATGAGTACCTGAGTCACCGACCCTACGGTACATAGGTTGTTGATCCCAGGATCACGCGGATATCCACATCGGTGCGCGTGCTCGGAGCAGCACGTATATTCTCCGGGCGCACGTTGAACATTTTGGCCAAAGCGGCCTGGGTGACTTTCTTCTCCGTGTAGTAGACAATGACCGTGTCGCGATAGTCGTAGCGACCGGCATCGCCAACAGTAACAACATTGTAGCCGATGCTGTTGAGATAATTGCGCGCTCGCGTCGCCAGGCCCTTCGTGTTCGTACCATTCAGAATTTCGATGCGGGCATTCTCGCTGCGCAGTGCAGCCTGATCATTGCCGGGTCGCGCTGCCGGAAGCGCTGTTGCCGTGGGCTGCACAGTGGCCGGCTGATCAACCGGCATGAACATCTCATCAATCAGCTTTTTGATCTCATCGCGCTTGGGAATGAGCACGCTGCCCCCTTGCGGGGTCACCCATGGCGTCACCATCGTCTCGTCAATTGAGCGTGTGACGATATGGTCACTCTCGATCTGGCTGGCCAGCCGCGCCAGGGAGATAATCTCATTGGCGGATAGATCAGTTTTGACCGAATCGCGGAATTGTGCAATCAGACTGGGTACCTTGGGCAGGATGTTCAGCTTGAGCGCCTGATCACGCATGGCAACGAGGAACTGAAGCTGGCGACGGGTGCGCCCGAAATCGCTGTCGGCATGGCGAGTACGCACAAACTGTAAAGCCATCTTTCCGTCCATGTGTTGCAGACCGGCCGGTATGAAGATGCTGATCGTCCCGTAATTGCCATCGGGGAATTCATCATCGCGGATGTCCTTATCCACATTGATGTTGACCCCGCCCAGCGCGTCCACGACCTTCTCAAAACCTTTGAAGTCAATGCGCACATAATAATGTACCGGAACGCCCAAATTGTACTGGACGGTCTTCTTTGCCAGGGCCGGCCCTCCGCCAGGATAGTTGTAGAGGTCTCCATAGACGTGGGCAGTGTTGATACGCTCTTCCATGGGGGTTTTCAGCCCAGGGATCGCCACCCACAGATCACGTGGGATGGAGAGCAGGCCCATCGTCTTGCCCACCGGATCAATTGTCAGCAGGATCATCGTGTCGGTGCGGGTAGGTTGGCCGACCTCTTGCTCACGCTGATCAATACCCAGAAGTAGAATATTGATGCGCTCTTTAGGGGCGGGTACATTAGGCGGTGGATTGTTGCTGGTGACCGGGGCAGGATTGGTCACCGGCCCGCTTGTGCTGCTATCAGGCAGAACGGGAACGGTAGAGCTGGCGGGATTTAGCGGCTGGGTCATGCGCTCTCGTACAGCACTATAGAAAATGTAGCCAAACAGGAGCCCGCCGGCAACAAACAAGATGAACGCCAAACTGAGCATGACGCGGGCAGCAAAAGACAATGATGACCGCGTCGGCGAGTCTGGTTGCCATTGGTAGGCCTGTGAGTTTGTGGACATGCACCCTCCTCAAAGAATGGTCTCCGCGTGCACAGCAGTGGCGACTGGTGAATTATAGCATAAGACGACAGAAAAATCATGAAATCATGTTGCTGGGGTACCTCAGCTTCGCATGGTGGTCATCGGGCGGGACAATCGGTGGTCATCGTTTCTTTCCATCTCATAATGACGTAAATCAATTGTAAGATGTGACGGTTTCGTGATACACCATCACAGCATATGATCGTTTGCCCTCACCCGTACGTTGAACAGTTACTGCCGCGGGTAGCTGTTCACGTTTACCCTGGGAGCAGGTGCATCGGTATGCCTATACCCTCCCGCAGGTTCGGGCAACCTGCGGGAGGGTCAAGTGGAGGGCCGGGCCACTCTTGACAAGCTCAACGCTTTCTGCTAGCATATGTATGTCTACAAAGCATACAAAAAGGCAGCAACTGACCTTCCCTTCGAAGAGGACAACCATATGTTGCACTCGCTTTGGCGCTCACCATCCCACAGCCTGAGTTTGATACTCGCATTGATCCTTTCTCTGCCACTCGCCGCCTGTGCAGCCACCGGCTCGGCAACACCGACTGCTCCAGCGCCAAAAGCGAGTACCACCACCACGCCTACCCCGGCCGTCAGTGCCAAGCCGGCCACCCTGCGCCTGGCAACAACCACAAGCACCTATGACACAGGTTTGCTGGACTATATCCTGCCAATCTTCGAAAAGGCCAACAACTGCAAGGTGGACGTCGTTGCTGTTGGTACCGGCCAGGCCATCGAAATAGGCCGCAAGGGGGACGCCGACGTCTTGCTCGTCCACGCTCGCGCTCAAGAGGACCAGTTTGTGGCCGACGGTTTTGCCCGTCAGCGCTTTGACGTCATGTACAACGACTTCGTTCTGGTTGGCCCCAAGGAAGATCCCGCCGGCGCCAGGGGGCTACCTCTGGCCAGGGATGCCTTCAAGCTCATTATGGACAGGCAGGCCATCTTTGTCAGCCGCGGCGATAAATCGGGCACGAATACCAAAGAGTTGAGCATCTGGAGCAGCATCGGTGTGACACCAACGAAGAGCTTCATGTGGTATAATGCTATCGGCCAGGGCATGGGCGACACGCTGATCTTTAGCAATGAGCAGGGAGCCTACACTCTCAGTGACCGTGGCACCTGGTTGGCCATGAAAGACAAGCTCCCCAACCTGACGATCATCGTCGGCAGCAACAACCTGGCCGAAAACAAAGACAAGGCTCTACTCAACGAGTATGGTGTGATGGCCATCAACCCGGACAAGTATCCAACAGTGAACTTCGACCTAGCAATGACCTTTGTCAACTGGCTGACTTCACCGGAGACGCAGAAGCTCATCGCCAGCTTTGGGGTGGACAAGTATGGCCAGCCGCTATTCTATGCCAGCGCCAGTAAATAGAAACGTGCTGCCAGCGCAACAACTCCATCATTGCATTGCACACAACGACATCTATGACTGACATTATCGGTGGGTTCGCGCAGGCCCTTCGCCTGATCTTATCCGGCGACCCGGGGTTGTGGCAAATCATATTTCTTTCGCTGCGTGTCAGCGGCATAGCATTGTTGCTCAGCTCATTGCTGGGCGTACCCTTTGGCGCGGCTGTGGGGCTGTGGCGTGTACCCGGGCAACGACTGATCACCTTGATCCTGTATACGGGCATGGGCCTGCCACCGGTGGTCGTTGGCCTGTTTGTGTATATTCTCTTGTCACGCAGTGGGCCCCTGGGAGCTCTGGGATGGCTCTTCACACCTAAGGCCATGATTGTGGCCCAGGCGATCATCTCGTTGCCTCTGGTGGCCGGCCTGACCATGAGTGCTGTCCAGAGTGTTGATCCGGCACTACGTTTGCAGCTACGCTCATTGGGGGCGACAAGCCGTCAGGAGGCCCTGGCCGTGCTGGCCGAGGCGCGTATCGGCGTCACTACAGCCATCATTGCCGCCTTTGGCAGCATCATATCCGAAGTTGGCGCTGTCATGCTTGTGGGCGGTAATATCGAAGGCAAGACACGCGTGCTGACGACAGCGATTGTCCTGGAGACACGACAGGGTGAGTTTGCGCCGGCGATTGCTTTGGGCATCATTTTGTTGGGTCTGGCGTTTCTGGCCAATGCCGCACTAATCCGCTTGCAGGGAAAATGATGGTCTACGAGCTTGAGAACCTACAGCAAGCATATGGTGGGCGCACGGTAGTTGATATCGAGCATTTGAGCGTCGAGTCGGGCGAGGTGTTGGCTCTGGTTGGGCCCAGTGGGGCAGGCAAGTCTACCCTGCTTCGTTTGCTCAATTTCCTGGAGCCGGCGGCGACCGGTACGATCGTCTATTGCGGCCAAGCAATTGGGCGGTCTGCGCCCCTGGCCATTCGCCGTCAGGTGACAACCGTCTTCCAACGTCCATTGTTGCTGCACGGCAGCGTGAGGGACAATGTGGCCTATGGCTTGCGCCTGCGCGGCCTGCCGGCCGATGGATCGGTGCATAAAGCACTGGAGACCGTCGGGTTGAGCGATCTGGCGCGGCACATGGCTCACACCCTTTCCGGCGGCGAGATGCAGCGTGTTGCCCTGGCACGCGCCCTGGTCGTGAAACCGCGTGTTCTCCTGCTCGATGAGCCCACCGCAAACCTGGACCCCTATAACGTTGGGTTGATCGAGGATGTTATCCGACGCACAAATGTCGAGCAGGGAACGACCATCGTTCTGGTTACGCACAATGTTTTTCAGGCCCGCCGTCTGGCTCATCGCACCGGACTGATGCTCAGCGGCCGGCTTATCGAGCTGACCGATACAGCAACATTCTTCTCATCACCCACAGACCCGCGAACCAGGGCATTCGTGCGCGGCGAGATGGTGTACTGATGGAGGGCGGTGGATTGCCAATTGGGGATCGGCGCATTACGAGGACGAATACACGCGTCACCCGATGAAGACAGATAGATGATTGATATCACCTTGAAGCCCGGGCAACCGGAATACATGCAAATCGTCGAACAGGTTCGCTGGTGCGTTGCCAACGGACAGCTCCGACCTGGCGACCACCTTGAGCCTGTACGCACCCTCGCCCAACGATTAGGCGTCAATCCCAGCACAGTCGCCCGCGCCTATCGTTTACTCGAACTACAAGGCGTTGTTGAGACCCACCGGAGGCGCGGTACAGTCGTTTGTCGTGCTGACGATGGGGCCAGCCTGCGCGATCTGCGTTACCTCCGCCTGCGGTCGTCTATGGAGCGTGCACTTCTCGAAGCTCTGGCCCTGGGTTACACGGTGGATGAAGTTGAAGCGGTCTTCGATGTCCAGCTTGCTGCCTGGCGTGAGCGCCGACGGCAGCCATCACCTCCAAGCAGAGGGAATGGACGGCATCTGCTCCGTTTTGCCGGCAGTCATGACCTTGCCCTGGAAACCCTGTGGGCGCACGCCCGCCGCAGCTACCCGCAGGCTATGCTAGATATCGCCTACGTTGGCAGTCTCGACGGCTTGCTGAAGCTGCTGCGCGGTGAGGTTAGCCTGGCAGGCAGCCACATGCTGGATGAAGAAACAGGCACCTACAATCTTCCCATTCTGCGACGGCTATTTGTTGGTCAGCGCCTGTGCGTGGTGACACTGGCTGAGCGCGAGCAGGGCTTGCTTGTTGCCCCGGGCAATCCGAAGGCGATTCATTCCTTGCACGATGTGGCGCGGCCCGATATTCGCTTCATCAACCGCCAGCCGGGTTCTGGCACACGCGCCCTGCTCGATTACCACCTGTGCCGCATGGGCATCCCGGCACAGGCTATATCCGGCTACAGCAATGAAGCCCTGACACACACCCAGGTCGCCGAGGCCATCGCCCGCGGGGTTGCCGATGTGGGACTTGGCCTGCGCGCTGCCGCCAATGCCTTTTCCCTTGACTTCATCTTCCTTGCCCGTGAGCGCTATGACCTGGTGACCCCGGCAGAGGAACGGGCCAGCTCTGCTCTGTCCTGGTTGTTCGATATGATCGGCAGTCAGAGCTTCAAGGCGGCCGTGGCCGCCCTAGGCGGCTACGATACCACACATTCGGGCGAAGAGGTGTATCTCTGAGCAGACCACAAAGCCACTGAAACGAATCTCCCCACCCTTGCGCCAAGAGGGTCAGGGGGCTGACCGAATCCCCGGCTACCCCTGCCGCGCGCGGCCACCCCCTATCCTTTCAGCCCTGTCGTGCTGATGCCCTCGATCAGGTAACGCTGGAATAGGATGAACACGGCGAAGACCGGCAACAGCGAAAGCGCCGACATGGAACAGATGGCGCCCAAATCGGTGCCAGCCGAAGGATCGGCGAATGTCCTGAGGGCCAGGGAAATCGTATAGAGTTTCGGTGCATTCAGATAGACAAGCGGAGCCAGAAAATCTTCCCACGTCCAATAGAAGGAGAAGATGGCTGCCGTAATCAGAGCCGGCTGAATGAGCGGCAGAATAATCCGATAGAAAATGCCGGCCTTGCTGCAGCCATCTATCTCGGCAGCCTCGTCCAGGTCATCTGGAATCCCGCGGATGAACTGCATGATCATGAAGATGAAGAATGCCTGGCCACAGAAGCGCGGCAGCAATAGAGGATAGAAAGTGTTCAGCAACTTCAGCTTGCTGAAGAACACATATTGAGGGATAATGACCACCTGCTGGGGCAACATAAGGGTGAGCAGCATGCAGCTAAACCAGAAGCCGCGCCCCACGAAGCGGATGCGGGCGAATCCGTAGGCGATCACGGCCGATGACAGGACGGCGGCGACCGTTCCCACACCAGAGTAGATCAGCGAGTTCTTATAGAATGTTGCAAATGTAATGCCCCCGAAGCCGGCCCAGCCTGTCCGGTAGTTCTGTAAGGTGAACTGCTTCGGAATGAGCGACATCATGTCCGTCCATATCTCCGATGTCCCTTTGAACGAGCTGGCAAACAGCCATAGGATCGGATAGAGCATCACAAAGCCCACGGCGGCAACCGTGACATGGTAGCCAACTGTGCGCAGGATCTGTATCTGTCTTCTGGAGAGCTGCATCCGCCGGCTGATAGAGTGTGTCTGCTGCATGGCTTACCCTGCCCCCCTTGACTCATAGAATACCCAGTAGGACGATGTCTTGAAGACCAGGGCGGTAAAGAACGCCACCACCACTAACCAAACCCAGGCCATGGCCGAGGCGTATCCCATCTGATAGGTGGCAAAGGCTCTCTGGTACAGATAGAGAGCGTAGAATAGCGTCGTATCCATCGGCGCTCCACCAGTTATGATAAACGCCTGAGTAAAGACCATAAAACCGCTGATCGTCTGCATGACCAGGTTAAACAGGATCACCGGCGAGAGCAGAGGTAGGGTAATGCTAACGAACCTGTCCCACGACCCGGCCCCATCAATCGCCGCAGCTTCATAGAGCTCATGGGGAATTTGCTTGAGCCCGGCGAGGAAGATGAGCATGGGTGATCCGAATTGCCACACGGCCAGGATAATCAACGTCCAGATAGCCGTCCGAGGATCACCCAACCAAGTGATGGCGGGCAGGCCGAAGATGCCGGTGATGGCATTCACCAGGCCTTCGGTGCCGAAGACCTGTCGCCACATCAAGGCTACGGCCACGCTGCCCCCAACCACCGATGGTGCATAGTACATCGCCCGGTAGATGGCTGTGCCGCGGCGATAGGTGTTCAGAAGCATTGCCAGGGCAAGGGCAAAGAGCAAACGCAAGGGAACAGCGACCAGCACATAGTTGAGAGTAACCGTGACCGACTTGATGTACCGTTGGTCGGCCGTCAGCATCCTCTGAAAGTTGGCCAGTCCGACCATCTTCGGAGCGGACAGGATGTCATAGTCGGTGAAAGCAAAGTACAGTGAGGCCAGTATGGGAAGCAGCGTGAAGGCAAAGAAGCCGATGAGCCAGGGGGCAATGAACATGTACCCGGCCAGGTTGTGCTGTCGGTATCCGGTCCTGTCTCTGGCAAGAGAAAGGGAAAGAAACCTGGGCTTCTTCACCGCAACAGCGGACGGTGCCGTGGAGTCAATTGTGTGTGCCATGCAAACTATCTCCCGAGGATTCCCGCCGGGGCCGGGTGGAAGAAGGCGCAACGATCACTTTGCAGGTACTCGGCGTCGCTACGTCCTCGTCCGGTCGTCCGGCTCAGGTCAACATCACTTCTTGCGTAGTCACCAGATACCCGATGCCTCTGCAGACATCGGGTATCTGGATACCCTTTCATTCGTGGGTGTTGGCCACGGCGCATGGTGACAGGGCAGCATTACTTCTTTTGTGCAGCCAGGATCTTGTTCGCTTCCTCACGTAGGAGTGCTGCTGCCTTGTCGGGTGCCAGTTTGCCGAACATCACAGGGTCAATCACCATGGGATGGAGTACGTTATTGACGATGTCGAGATGTCCCGGCGGATCAGGCGGCGGGCAGGGCTGGACGTCCTTGGCCACGTTGGTGACAAAGTCAAACATTTCGACCTGTGAGCGGCCCAGCTTCGGTTTGAGGTAGTCACGTACCTTGGCGGCAATTGGCACGCCGCGCTCGGCGAACAGGATATCGTTCGCTTCTGTGGAGTTGGTGAAGTAGTCTATGAACATGGCTGCCTCTTTCGGGTTCTTGGAGTGGGCGGTAATACTCCAGAACATGGAGGCCTTGATGTAGTTGGCCGACTTGCCGCCGGTTACCCGCGGCAGGGGGTGCAGCTTAAGGTTGCGGTTGTCGCCGGCTGCCTTCCAGACGGCAACAAGCTGGTTGCTCCAGTGATAGCCCATGGCCGCCTTGCCGGGAACGATGGGCTGCATCTCCACGCTCTTGCCCCTGTAGTTGGCCAGATCCTCGGCTCGTGTTGGAATCGCACCGGCCTTTTCCAGACGCAGCATCATGTTCAGGTAATCAATCCATGGTTTATCATCGGTGTAGCCGATCTTGGTGCCATCGGCGCTGTACCGCCACTGGCCCAGGCTCAAATAGACAGCGCCCCACAGTTGTTCATCGCCCAGGCCGGAGCCCATGCCCCAGATGCCGAGCTTGTTGTGGAGTGCTATGGCCAGGTTCTCGAGATCTGTCCATGTCCAGGTGCTGGATGGCAGATCAACGCCGGCCTTCTTGAAGGCATCTACGTCCAGATTCCAACACTGCGAATTCGATCCGAGGTTGACGGCCATCAGTTTGCCGCCGATGCGTCCGGGGTCGAGCAGCTCGGGCGACACATCACTGAGGTCAAGCGCCCCGCTCTTGACGAGATCATCGAGGGCAATCACCAATCCCCGTGTCGTCCACTCGGCGATGTAGGCATAGTCGTGCTGCATGAGGTCAGGCAGATTGCCACCGGCTGCCTGGGTGTTGGCCTTCGTCCAGTAATCTGCCCAGGCGACAAACTCGTAGGTCATCTTGATGTTTGGGTACTTCTTCTGGAACAAATCAATGACCTTGATGGTGCGATCGTGCCGATCCTGCGAACCCCACCAGATGACACGCAGCTCAACCGATTTAGGAGCCGGCGTGGCGGTGGGTGGGACAGGCGTCGCGGTGGCTTTTGCCGGAGCAGGCGTCGGTGTAGGAGTGGCACCGCAGGCTGCCAGGGCAGCACCGGCCAACGCAGTGCCAGCAGCGGTTAAGAACGCCCGGCGCGAGAGCTTACTACCCATCTTACATCTCCTTTCACGCTAATAGCATCCGTACGCCTTCGACCGGACACGCGGATGCCGGTTTTCTTCCTGCGATTGTGTGCAGGTCGCCGTGTCTCTGTTATCCATTTAATCACATGTCTCATGCCGTAGCAAGGCGATTTGTGCCACGCCTTTGCCAGCCTTTCCCCCTCGCTGCATTGACATGCGATGAGAGTATGTACACCCCCAGCACGATGCCCTGCTATGGCCGGATGTCAGCATTGAAGCATTGCGCCTGGGCGCCTGCTGATGCTATAATATCCTCGTTGGCAGGCACAAGTCCCGGCGCATCAGCACACGATTCGCTTCGTGTACACCGGGGTCTTCATGCCTGCAGCAGGAAGGCAACGGATGGCCCAAGACGCCTCTTTCCCCCCAGAGTTGAACGCCCTGGTGCGCGATGCGTTGGCGCACCTCTACGACCATGCCCATCTGGAGAATCACCCATTGGCGGCGATGCTAGACGCCGCGGCCGGCAACCTGGATCGCGTCAGCCGGGCGCAAAGGATCCGCCGCCTGCTGCTCGACTGCATTGAGGCTCTCAAGCCGCAGGGCGATGCCCCATCGGAGGCAACTCGTGCCTATGCCATCCTCAGTTACCATTACGTGGACGGTCTTACCATGCCGGCCGTGGCCAAGAGCCTGGCCCTCAGCCGGCGCCAGGCCTACCGCGAACATGAAAAAGGCATCAAGGCCGTCGCTCGCCTTGTTTGGGACCGGGTTGGCCTGCCAACGGCGAATACGACTGCTCTTGTCTCTCCTACTCCTGGGGGACGGATTAACCTTGCCCAAACCGAGGTGAACCGCCTGCAGCAGACGGCGCGTTCTGAACCACTCGACCTGGCAGAGATTGTCCGTGGTGTTATCGAGACCCTCCGCCCCCTCTGCCAGTCGTGTGCTGTCCAGATTCATATGCAACCAACGGATGCCCGGCTGAACATCGTCGGCAGCCGGACCCTGCTGCGTCAGGCCATCCTCAACCTGCTCAGTCACGGCGTAAAAACGGTGCGGGGAGACTTGATCGTTCAGGTGTCCTGGCTGCAAGATGGCTGTCTGATCGAAATGTGCGGAGCAGTCGCCGGCAGTACTGCCGGCAGCGATGTGCCAGAATCAGACATTGGACTGGCCGTGGCCCGAGGACTGATCAGCGCCCAAGGCGGCTGCCTGGACACCCACCGCGAAAAAGGTCAATGGACGGCACGCCTGTGGCTGCCCTCGTCAGGGCGAAGCGTGGTGCTGGTCATTGACGACAACAGGGACATTGTCGCTCTTCTCCGGCGCTACCTGGGTGGCCACGATGTGACGGTTGTCAGCGCCACGAACGGAGAGCAGGCGTTGCGGTTGGCAACGGAGCTGCGACCGCACCTGATCACCCTTGATGTCATGATGCCGGATGTAGACGGCTGGGAAATCCTGCAGCAACTGAAGACAAATCCCGCCGTGCAACACATACCCGTTATTGTCTGCTCGGTGCTAAACGAGCCACAACTGGCGCAGGCGATGGGCGCCAGTGACTATGTGACCAAACCCATCAGCCAGGACGAGTTTCTACAGGTTCTGCGACGCTGGCTACCGCTATGCGAGCGGACGACGCTGCCTGGGGCAGAGCTGCCTGCAGAAAGCCCAGAGTCTCCGTAAGGGAAAAACCTGCCCCTCGCGCTACTGTAATCGGCCCACTAAGCACAGCAGACTCCTGCTCCGGCCGGGGAGCCGAGATGATGATGACTTTGGTTTTCATCGTCGTTGCATCGTTAGCCATTGCCTGAAGAACAGCGTAGCCATCTACATCGGGCATGACCAGGTCAAGCAGCATGACGTCGGGTGTCTTTGTGCGCACAATCTCAAGCGCCTCCTTGCCGCCGAACGCCTCCAGGGTTGTTAGAGAACGATCTTCGGCGCGTAGCATGCGCTTGAGCAGGCGAACGACATGAGGATCATCGTCTACAATGAGGATTGTCTTTGCCGGTGGGTGCAGGCGTGCCAGGGCAGCGGCCAGATCCTGGCGCGTCACAGGCTTGGGAACAAAGTCCACGGCTCCCAACAGATAGCCAAGCCGCCGCGCACTGGGTAGCGAGCAGTGGATGATACTCGTGTGCTGCGGCACATGTAGCTTTTCCATCTGTTGCGGCGAGCGTTCGGCCCAGGCAGCATCAACGATCAGCGCCGCAGCCGCCGTCGCCTCCACAGCCTTCTGAGCATCGGCCGCCGTCTCAGCACACACAAAATCATAGCCCTGGATGTGCCGCTTGAGCAAGGAGAGGATGCGCGTGTCATCATGGAGGACGACAACTACCGGCCGTCCGGAATGGGCAGGAAGACGGGTACCGATAGGAGCGCGCAGCGGACGAATCTGACCATACGGCTGGCCGATGGGCAGCGTAAAGTAGACCGTTGTACCCTGCCCCGGCTGACTTTCGATCCACATCCGGCCACCATGCAGTTCGACAAAGCGTCTGCTGACGGCCAGGCCCAGGCCACTCCCCTGACGAGCCTGGCCGTCTTCGAGCTGGCTGAATGCCTCGAACGCCCTGGCCAGCCTCTCAGGGTTGATACCGCGCCCGCTATCTGCCACTGTTATGACCGCTTCACGATCCTCGCGCTGCACCCGAACGCGTATCCACCCCTTGTCTGTGAAACGCGTGGCATTGCTCAAGAGATTCAGCAGCACCTGGCGAATGCGCGTCCGGTCGAGGTCTAGGATCGGCACGTCATCGGCAACGCTGACCTCGACATGCAGGCCTCGTGCCTGGGCAAGTCCCTTCACCATATCTGCTGCTTCGGAGGCAACCTCGCGCAGGTCGGTCGGCTCTCGGGTCAGGGGCATGCTGCCAGCTTCGATGCGTGAGAGGTCAAGAACGTCGTCAATGAGATTGGACAGGTGGCGCGCGCTGCGATAGATGGCCATGATATCGCCGCGATATTCGCTTGGCAGTGGCGTTCCCTTGTAGCTCTCCGGAGCGGTGACCATCATCTCGCTGAACCCCGTGATCAGGTTGAGCGGCGTACGCAGCTCATGACTGACATTGGCAACGAACTCCGCTTTGAAGCGGTAGGCTCTGGCAGCCGCTTCCTGGGCATAGATAAGAGCCTCATTGGCACGCTCCAGCCGCACGTAGGCGTCATCGAGGCTCTTCAGTACTCGTGCCAGCTCGGCGCGGTGTTGACGGGCCTCTTCGGCATTCTGCTGCGCCTGTTGTGTCATGTTGAGCGTCCACGATAACGCCACAAGCAACCGCTGTGCGCTCAGCCACGAGGTGAGAGCAGTCAGGAGAATGAGAGTTATGGGAAATGCCACATCTGTCCAGCGGGCGATGCCCATGTTGAGGCCGATGGCCGTCACCAGGACGATGCTGGCAAAGGTTACGCCCCAGGTGACACGTGGATTGGTTAGCGTGCTGGCCACCAGCACGACGAGTATGTACAGGTAGAGGACGGCCAGAGTGTGGAAAGCGAGGGCAATGAAGGTGATGCCAAGCGCCAGCCCGATCAGATAGACGGCCACCGCTTCGCGCAGATGCTTCTGCTGCAGGCTGTAGCTCGCCGCGGCGGAGCCAACCGTTAGAGCAAGCGTCAGATAGCCAAAGCCGGCCGGCGCGTCGGTGAAATACAAGATGACAATTGTCCAACACCAGGTGACGAGGATCGTGAACGGCACGAGGATGGTCAAGGCCTCGCGAACCAGGTCCTGGAAAATGCGATAGGTCCCAGCGTCGCTCTGGGTAGGCAGGAATCTCAATGCCATAGGTACACTCCACTGCGACCGGCAAGCTCTCTCTGTCCTCAGCGGTGAATGAGAGCCGCCAGCCTCAGGCCGACAGGCCAATGGGGCAAGATGTGGCGCTTATTCCAGCATCCTCAAGACCTGCTGCCGCACTTTTGCCGAATCCGTGAACACAATGCCGTGCATGCCCAGCGCCTGCGCGGCTTCGGCGTTGCGCGGTTTATCGTCCACAAAGATAGCATCGGACGGGGGGACGCCCAGGCGCTGCAGTGTGCGGCGGAAGATTTCGGGGTCGGGCTTCATGATGCCCTCTTCTGAGGAATAGACAATAACATCGAATGTATCACCGTTGATGATGTCTTTCATCTGCTCGCGTGCGCCGACCCAGGCGTCGCTCAGGGCAGCCGTCTTGCAGCGGGGGCGTAGCCGGCGGATAAAGGCGAGCAGGTCGCTATCCCACCAGTAGCTACTCCAGACATCAGCCTGCAATTGCTTGAACTCGGCGGGTGGAAGGTGCAATTGCTGGTTGACGAATTGCCAGACGTCCTCGGGCGTCGCCTGCCCCAGGCTTGCCAGGCGCGTGATAGGATTGTTGAACACCAGCGGCGCGAGCTGCCCGTCGGCCAGGCCCAGGCGCGCTTCCCAGGCGCGTAGGCTGTCGGTTTGCTGTACTTTGTTCAAGACGCCGCCTATATCAAAGATGACTGCATGTATCGTCATATATCACTTGATGCGATACCAGTACCGGTAGACTTCTCGGAAGCCCAACTTCTCATATAGTCGCAGCGCCGGGTCGTTATCGAGCATCACCTGCAGATAAGCAGCATGCGCGCCTTGCTGCCTGCCCCAGGCCAAAATCGCCCGCACGAGCGCTTCGCCATACCCCTGCCGTCTGAATCGCCGATCGGTCACGATGTCGAATAGGCCGACGAAGCCGTTCTGCTGCACACCCAGGCCACAGGCAATCACCTCACCAGCGTACCCGATCGAGGCAAAGCATGTTGCCGGCACGATGTTAGCAAGCATCTGCCATAGTGTGGCCTGGCGCCGACCGTCTATACCGCCCAGGGTGCAGGTGGCAGCGAACCACTCATCGGTCAGCGATTCGCATAAAGTGACACCCTGCATTGGCACGTGGGGCCAGTCCATCATGTGCAGGAGCTGAACGCTGGTCGGCCACTCGGCCCTGTATCCCCTGGCAGCCAGAATGTCGTCCAGGCCGTCCGGCTGGCTGGCCTGGGTCATTTTGAAGATGACATTCAGCTTCTTCTCACCGTACAACCTCTCGCAGTTCAGGATCTTCGCTTCGACATCCTGATGTGGTGGATACAGTGGATGCACCGAGTTGGCCCGCCTGGTGTGGCCGTTGGCGAATCGCAAGATCCAACCATCGTCAAGCACCGTCTGCAGCGACGGCCAGGCGTTCATCGAAAGCTCTTCCAAGAGACGAATCATTGCAGTCGTGCGCCCTCGATCGCCGTCCCCACCATGCGGCGGTAGCGCTCCAACAGCGATCCCGGCTCTAGCCGCGTGCGATCTGGCACCTGCCAGCGTTGCCGCCGCTCGGCCAACACCGCAGGCAGCACCAGCAGATCAACCTTGCCGGCCGGAATATCAATGCGGATCAAGTCGCCTTCTTCGACGAGGGCGATCGGTCCCCCGACATAGGCTTCGGGTGTGACATGGCCCACGCATGCGCCCTGCGTTGC
>Ga0272448_1002883_pt1 | contig 21013 bp, 20 predicted proteins | sample YNPCB0191_FD_202220 | JGI IMG/M metagenome (GOLD analysis project Ga0272448, IMG submission 202220) | Hot spring sediment microbial communities from Yellowstone National Park, WY, United States - YNP-CB-019-1 | ecosystem: Environmental > Aquatic > Thermal springs > Hot (42-90C) > Sediment... | reverse complement strand
TTTTTGATGAGGATGACTTTAGAGCAATAGATAAACTTAAAGAAAATTTGAAAAATATTAAGGGCTACAATTTCATTTATATAAATAATCATGATAATTTAATTAATGAAATAGAAAAAATAAAAGATAAAGTTAATTATGTATTGAATTTTTGTGATGAAGGTTATTACAATGATCCAACAAAAGAATTACATATACCGGCTCTTCTTGAAATTCTTGGAATTAATTATACTGGAGCATCACCTCAATCTCTTGCTCATTCATATGATAAATCTTTAGTAAGAGGAGTTGCAAGAGAGATGGGAATCCCTGTTCCTGATGCCTTTTTGATTAAACCAGGAGAAAGTATTTTTGAACTTCCCTTTCCATTTCCAGTTATTGTTAAACCAAATTTTGGAGATTCAAGTTTTGGAATCACACAAAAAAGTGTCTCCTATGACCTTGAAAGTTTAATTAATGCAATAAGAGATATCAGGGATCTTTTTGGATATGATAAACCTATTTTAATTGAAGAGTTCTTAACAGGTAAGGAATTGAGTATAGGTCTTATTGGTAATCCTCCAAAATATCCATATAAACTTTTACCTATCGCAGAACTGGATTATTCATCAATTCCAGAAGATTTACCAAAAATTTGTGGATATGAAGCAAAATGGCTTCCTGAATCTCCTTATGGAAAAATTAGATTCATTAAGGCAGATATACCTGAAGATATGGAAAGAGATCTGCTTGAATGGAGTATAAAACTTTTTGAGAGATTGGACTGTAGAGATTATGCGAGATTTGATTTCAGATTAAATTCTGAAGGTAATCCTAAACTTCTTGAAGTAAATCCAAATCCAGGCTGGCATTTTGATGGATTTTTAGCAGAAATTGCAAGAATTGATAATATCGACTATAAAACTTTAATTGAATATATTTTAAAATCTACAGAAATTAGATTGGGTCTATTATCAAGCGATCTCTTTTTGTAGAATAATTTACTTTTATAATTTTTTGATTAGAAAATTATTATTGATTATTATCTATATTATGTTCTTTTTTAATCAATCCCCAGTGATAAAAATATACAGGAACTCCAACTATAAGAAGTGCAATATTTCTTGTAAATGAGTCAGAAATATAAGGTAGATAACCTAATTTTTTACCTTTTGATACATAATTATCATATTCAACTTTCCATTGTTCTAATGCTCTTTTTTGGTCTTCAGTTAACTCAATTTTTTCAACCATCTCATCGAATTTGACACCTTCTAAAAAATATGGATACGGAGGTTGAACATATCCATATCTATATTCAAGAGCACTTCTAAAAAATGTTAACTGTAAACCAAGATTAATTAAACCAACTGCACCTATAATAATTAAACTCAAACCAACAAGAGAAAAAAGATAAAGATAAACCTTTCTTAAAGTAAACTTACTCATAAAATCCTCCTTTTAAGTTCTATATAATAATAAATCAATATCATTGAAAAAAGTTTCATAAAATTATAATATTTTAATTATAATACTTTTTGGAGGTAACAATGGAAAAAGAGATTAGAGAATTTGAAGGTAAGTTACTTAATTCAATAGATGATTTTGTTGAGAACTCAATAAAAGGACCTCAAATTGTTAATATTGAAAAATATAGACTTCAAGTTTGTGAGGAAAAAAATATTGTTAAAGAGTATAAATATGATGAATTGATAAATAATTTTGATAGTATAAAGAAAGTAATAACTCTTTATTGTGTTGATGGTTGGAGTGTTGATATATTATGGGAGGGAATCCTTATAAAAGATATTTTTATTGATTCAAAGGTAAACATTAACTATCCTTCTATAATATTTTATGGAGTTGATGGATATGAAACTTCATTATCAAAAGATTTTGTTATTAATAATGATTTGTTTTTAGCATATAAAATGAATGGAGTAACTTTACCACCTGAAAGAGGTTTTCCATTTCAACTAATCGGTGAAAATAAATGGGCTTATAAGTGGATTAAATGGGTTAACAAAATAGAATTGTCAAATAATATAAATTTTAGAGGATATTGGGAAAGTAGAGGTTATTCTAATAGTGCAAACCTTAATGAACCATTTTTTGATAGATAATTTTACTTTGACAAATCAAAAAAATAAATTAAACTTATATAGGTTATTAAGAGTTTATTAAAAGGAGGAAATATATATGAAAAGAGTTTCTTTGAAGGTTAGTAAAAGAGAAACAATGAAAAAAAGTGATTTAAGGAAGATAAGAGAAAAAGGTTTAGTACCAGGTGTTATATATGGTGAGGGTTTGAAGGATAATATTTTAATTTCAGTACCTTTGAAAAATATAACTGAGTTGGTAATGCTTAAAAGAAAAGAAGATTTTCTTGTTGAACTTGAAATAGAAAGAAGCAGAAAAAAATTAATTGCTGTTTTAAAAGATGAACAATTTCATCCAGTGAATGATGAGGTAATGCATGTTGATTTTCATTCAGTTTCTCTTGAAAAACCAATTATTTCAAAAGTTCCAGTACATTTTATTGGAGAACCAGTGGGTGTAAAAGAGGGAGGAGTATTATTTAAAACTCTTTATGAAATTGAATTGGAAGCAAAACCTCTTGATTTACCATCATTTATTGAGGTAAATATACAGGATTTAAAAATTGGAGATTCTATTCATATATCTGATTTAGAAATTCCTGAAAATGTCAAAGTTTTACATGATCTTGATGATACAGTTGTTACAGTTTCAACGCCAACAAAAGAAGAAGTTAAGGTAGAAGAAGTACCAGTAGAAACTGAAGAAGTTACTGAGGAAAAAACAGAAACTGAAGCAACAAAACCTGAGATAAAAGAGAAAAAAGAAGAAAAGAAATAATTTGTGTATGTAATTGTTGGACTTGGTAATCCAGAATTTGAATTTTTAGGAACAAGACATAACATAGGTTTTGATTTTATCAATTTTTTATCTAAAAGATGGAAAATTGGTATTAATATAATTAAATACAAAAGTGAGATAGGCGAAGGTAAGATTTTTTTCGAAGGTAAAGAAGAAAAAATATTTTTAGTTAAACCTATTACATATATGAACCTATCTGGTGAGGCTATTAAAGAGTTATATAACAATTTAAAAATTGATTTAAAAAATTATGTAATTGTTCATGACGATCTCGATCTTCCTGTTGGAGGAATACAATTTATTTTCAATAGAGGAGATGGAGGTCATAATGGAATTAAATCAATAATAAATAATTTAAACACTAATCAATTTTATAGATTGAGAATAGGAATTGGAAGACCAATAGAAGATATTGATCCTATAAATTATGTTCTAAATCCAGTTCCTTTTGTTGATAGAAAAATTTATAAAAAAGCATTTATTCTTGGCGAAGATATTTTGAAGACATTTATTTTTTATGGTGATCAAAAAGCAGTATCAAAATCAAATAAAAAAGGAATTTATTGATCTTTTATTTGATGATATAAAAGATATCCCAAAAGAGATTGGTGGTATAACAAGAGGTTCGTTACCATTCTTTTTGGTTAAATTAAATTCAATAATAGGAAATTTAATTTTTATATCAAAAGATGAAAAAGAACTTTATGAAATTTATGAAGAGTCGCTTATTTTTGATGAGAATAAGAACGAAATTTTTATACCGGAAATTGATAGAGGTAATCCATCCAAAACATTAAATTTTATAAACTCATATAAACAGATTAATAGTAAGAAAAATTTTATTGCCTTTTTAACCTATAAAAATTTATTTGAAAATACATTTATAGAAGATAAAAAAATTCTTTTATCTAAAAACAAAGAATTAAATTTCAATACAATAATTAAAGAGTTTTTAAAAGATTATGAGAGAGTTAATTTTGTTAAATCACAGGGTGAATTTGCTATAAGAGGTGGTATTATAGATATATTTCTGATTAATAAAATAAATCCAGTAAGAATAATTTTTGATGGCGATTTAATAGAAGATATTAGAGAATTTGATCCTTTTACTCAAAAATCAATAAGAACAATTGATAATTTTGAAATTGTAAGTTTTGTTAGAGAAGAAAATATTTATAATATTTTAAAAAATAAAGGTCATTTCATTTCATATAATGAAAAATTTGAAGAGATAAATCACATATATATTTCTAATTTAGATTTATCAAATTTAAATTTTGATTTTTCTCCATTACCAACTTTTTTTTCTTTGAATAAGACAAAAGAGTTGTATGAAGATTTAAAAAAGAAAAATTTCAATGTTTTTTATATAGGAGAAGACAATTCAGAATTTGATAATTCCATTAATGGTTTAATTAAAGAAAATTTTATAAGTAAAAATAAAAATTTAGTGGTTTTGGGCAAAAAAAGAAAACCATCATTTGTAAGTTCTAAATATATATATCCTTCATTTTTATCAGAGATAAGTAAATATGAAGATTTAAATGAAGGAGACTATGTTGTTCATATTGATTTTGGGATCGGAAAATTTAAAAAATTGATAGAACTTGAGAAAAATGGTATTAAAAAAGATTATCTATTAATTGAATATCTAAATGATGAAAAACTTTATGTTCCAGTTGAGAAGATAGATAGAATAAAAAAATATATTGGCGATTATGATAATATAACTCTTTCAAGATTGGGTGGAAACGAATGGAAAAAAACTAAAGATAAAAGTCAGGAAGATATAAAAAAAGTTGCTGAAGAACTTTTAAGTTTATATGCTAAAAGGGAAATTCTAAAAAAGACACCATATCAAGAATTTAAAGAAGTTGAAGAAGAATTTGATTTATCATTTGATTATGAATTAACTAATGATCAATTGAAAGCAGTTCAAGATATTAGAGATGATTTATCGAGTGAATATCTAACAGAAAGAGTTATTTGTGGAGATGTTGGTTTTGGCAAAACAGAGGTTGCTTTAAGAGGAGCAATTAGAGTTATTTTAAATGGCAAACAGGTTTTACTTCTAACTCCAACTACACTTCTTGCATTACAACACTATAGAGTAATAAGTGAAAGATTTAAAAATTTCCCTATAAAAGTTCAGATGATTTCAAGATTAACAAAGGATAGTGAAGAAAAAAAGATAATAGATGAAATAAAAAATGGAAAAATTGATTTTTTAATTGCAACACATAGAGCATTAAGCGATGATATTTCATTTTTTGATTTAGGTTTATTGATCATTGATGAGGAACATCTTTTTGGAGTTGAACAAAAAGAAAAAATTAAAAAATTAAAAGAAGATATTGATGTTTTATATCTTTCAGCAACTCCTATACCAAGAACACTTGAAATGTCATTATCTGGGATTAAAAAATTTTCAATCATTAGAACACCACCAGTGGGTAGATATCCAATTGAAACTATTGTTTCTCCTTTTAATCCATCATTAATTAAAGAAGCAATAATCAATGAATTAAAAAGAAACGGACAGATTTATTATGTCCATAATAGAATAATTACCATAGAAGAAGAGAAATATTTTATTCAATCATTAGTTCCAGATTTAAAAATTCTTGTATTACATGGTCAATGTGATTCAAAAGAAATTGAAGATGGGATGATAAAATTTTTAAATAAAGAATATGATATGTTACTTTCAACAACAATAATTGAAGCAGGTTTAGATAATGAAAATGTTAATACAATAATTGTTGTTGATTCTCAAAATTTTGGTCTTTCACAATTATATCAATTAAGAGGTAGAGTCGGAAGGAAGTATAAAAAAGCAATTGCATATCTTTTTTATGATCCAAATAAAATAAGTGAAAATGGTAAAAAGAGATTAAAAGTTCTTCAGGATTTAACTTATCTTGGAGCGGGTTTTCAGGTTGCTCTAAAAGATCTTGAAATTAGAGGAGCAGGTAATTTGCTTGGTAAAGAACAGAGTGGTTATATAAATTCGATAGGTTTTGAACTTTATATGGAACTGCTTGAAGAAGAGATATCAAAATTAAAAGGATTGAAATATGAAAAGAAACTATATGTTGATCTTGATATTGATGTGAATATTACTATTCCAGAAAGTTACATCCCTTATGAAGATGAAAGATTATATTATTATAGAAGATTTTTTGAGGCTAAAACTTTTGAAGAAATCGAAGAAATTGAGAATGAAATTATTGATAGATTTGGTTTTTATCCTGAAAATGTTAATAACATTCTTAAACTTTCTGAAATTAAAATAAAGATGAAAGAACTTAAAATAAAATCTATTTCCAAAAATTTTGATAATTTAGTCTTTAGGTTAACAAAAGAAACTCCTCTTTCTCAAATTTCTATTTTAACATTAGAAAAGATTTTTAAAGATAGAATAAAATTTTCACCATCAGAGATTATTATAAAGAATGTTAAAGATCCCATAACTGAAATAAATAGATTTATAAAAATATTAAAAATAGTATAATTTAAAAAAGATGTATTAAGGAGGATATAATGAGGAAAATTTTTATATTTTTGATTGTTTTGTTAATAATTCCATCCATTATCTATTCAAAAGATAACTTTTTAAAAGTCAATTTTTTTAATTCTTCATATGAATTCATAAAAGATGAAAATGGCTTTTTAATACCACATATAGAAGGATTTTCAAATATTAATACTTATTATGAAAGAATGCTTCCAAGAAAAAATATAAACATACTTTTACCCCCAGAAGCAAAACTCATATCTTTTTATATTGAAGATTTAAAAACTGAAGAAATTAAAGGGAAATATATTCTACCAATTGGAGATTTTCCCTATAAAGGAGACATAAATGGTAGTTATAGTGATAAAGAAGAAATAGAAATTAAAATAGATAAACCAATTTATTTAATAAGTGAAAATAATGAAAAAGGTTTTAGATTTTTAACATTCTCTTACTACCCATTCCTATATTCAAATGAAATATTAACTTTTGTAAAAAGTTTTAAACTTATAATTAATTATTCATCAGAGAAAAATGAAGATGAAATTTATCCAATAGATAATATAGAAAATTTTTATAACTATTCAGAAATATATCCAATGTATCAAAAAAAGTTAAATCAGGAAAAATATGATTATTTAATAATTACAATTGATAGTTTAAGAAAACTTCTCGATGAACATAAAAGTTACCTTGAATCAAAGGGTATTAAAACAAAAGTTGTAAATCTATCTTCAATACCAAAAAATGGAAAAGATTTACCAGAGAGAATAAGAAATTTTTTAAAAGATGAATATAAAAATTATGGTTTTAAATATCTTCTTCTTGTTGGTTCTACTGATTCTATTCCAATGAGAATTATGTATGCAGGAGAAAAAAATGAAGATAATGAAACCAAATATATTCCTTCTGATTTTTATTATTCAGATTTAACTGGTGATTGGGATTCTAACAAAGATGGTTATTTTGGCGAACCTGATGTTGATAAAGTTGACTTTTATCCAGAAATATCAGTTGGAAGAATTCCTTTTGATACTGAACTTGAGGTAAAGATTGTTTTGCTGAAGACAAGACTTTATATGGATAAAAGTTACTCTGATTATAAAAAGAAAATACTATTTTTGGGTGCCTTTTTTTCTTTTAAAGGTGAGGATGGAAAATGGGAGGTTGATACTGATGGAGGATATATTAATGATCAAATTTATAAACTTTATTTATCAGGTAAGGGATTTATTAAGAAAAGTTTAAATGAACTTGAAGGTTATTATCCAACCATTGTTAAAAATTCAACTGATGATCAAATAAGTAGTGAAAATTTTATCAATTACAAAAATAGTTTTCTCCCTGGAATTGTTTCATGGGTTGGTCATGGTTCCTGGGAGGCAACTGCAAGAAAAATCTGGGCTTATGATTTTGATGGAAATGGATATCCAACAGAGGATGAAATAAAATGGGATGACTTTGTGAGTAATTCCTCTGTTTCTAATTTCAAAGCATCAGAGCCATCAATCTTTCTTTCTTCTTCATGCTTAAATCTTTATCCAGAGAAAGATTCTTTGGGAAAAAATATTTTAAGATCTTCTGGAGTTTCATTCATTGGATATTCAAGATCAAGTTGGTTTTTCCCAAATTTAGCATTCAATAAATTTGAAGAAAATCCATCAATGTATTCTCTAAATGCAATGATTATTAAAAATTTAGCATCAAATTTATCTATAGGAGAATCATTATCGAAAACAGTATCTTGGTATTATGATACTTTTTATACAAACTTTTCAAACGCAAGGCCTGCTTTAACACATAATATTTATTGTTTAAATCTTTTTGGTGAGCCAATTGTTGGATTATATTCATTTAATGATGTAAGTGTTAAACCAAAAATAGTTAATACAATGCCATCGAACAATCAATCTGATGTAGCAATTAACACAAATATCAAAATACAATTTGATAGAAATATAGATAAAACAACTGTTAATTCTAAAAATATAATTGTTCAAGAAGGAGTAAATATCATTCAGGGAAAAATTGAATATAATGAAAATGAATTTTCTATAATTTTTACTCCAATGAATGATTTAAAAAAAGGAACAACTTATTCTGTTACTATTAAAAAAGATATAAAAGATTTAAATGGAAATTCTCTTGAATCTGATTATAAATTTTCCTTTACAACAATCTCCTCAGTTGAGAATTTTATTAATCAATTTTTTGATAAGGATGAAGGTTATAAAATTGATTTAAAGAGTTGTTTGGTAAAGGTTGAAAAGGATTATTTAACTTTTAAAATAAATTCATTTAGAAACTGGGGTGATCCAAATAAAGACTTTAGAATTCTTATTTATTTAGAAGTTGATAATAATTCAGATACTGGCTGGACTAAAGATGATAATGGTAATGGAGAAGATTATTTAATATGGCTTGGAACTTATGAGAATAAATTTTATTCTGATATTAATTATTGGGATAGTGTTAATAAGACATGGAAATGGATTGAGGATTTAACATCAAATGTTCCAAAAAATTCAAATGAAGCATGGGTTAAAGTTCCAAAAAAATATTTCAAACTCAATCAATTTGGTTTCTGGGTTGGAATAAAAGATATAACAAACAATGAATTTGATTATTATCCAAACGATGATGACCCAAATTATTATGTCTATTTTAATTTAACAAGTGAACCAGAAAAATTAAAGATAGTGGATTATTATCCAAAAGATAGTTCTATTGTTAAAAGTGATTCTGAAATATTTGTAAAATTCTCTAATAACATTCTTGAATCAACCTTAAATAAAGATAGTTTTATAGTAAAAAAAGGGACAAGAATAGTTGAAGGTAAAATTGTTTATGACAATAAAACTTACACTGCAAAATTCATACCAAATTCTATTCTTGAAAATGGAACAAGTTATCAAGTATTAGTTAGTAAAGATATCACAGATATAAATGGAAATAATTTAGGGGTAGATTTTATATTTAATTTTCAAACTGAAAAAGAATTAACAAATGAATATATGTTGCAATATATCTCCCCAAGAGGTTATTTTAAGAGCGTTGATATAAGTAAAGTTTATATTTTATATGACAATGTAAATATATCATTTAAAATTGAAACATATGATAATATTAAAAATCCTATAAATACTGCTTTTGTTATTAGAATGGATGTTGATAATAATCAAAACACAGGAGTTCCAATTTATCCTTTTGGTGGTAATGGTGAAGATTATTCAATTTATATAGGTGGATATGGAGGAAAAGTTTCTTCCTTTATTATGATCTGGAATAATGATAGGTGGGAAATAAAAGAAGAGATAAAAAATTTCTATTTTAAAGAGAATACAAACTATGTTACTGTAACATTCCCAATTTCTAAGATTGGTGATCCAAAAGAGATAAATTATTGGATTGGCTCTACAGATGATCCATCAAAATTTCCGATTGTTGATATCGTTCCTGAAGATAGATATTTTCTTAACTTTCAAATAGTTGGAAAAAGAGGATGGATAAAACAATTTGATGATCCAGATGAAGGATATGTTTATGATTTAAAGGCAACATATATGATGCATGATGATTCAAATGTTTACTTTAAAGTAGAAACATATAGAGGCTGGAATGATGTTATAAAAGAAAAGTTTTTTGTTCAAATAGATATTGATGCTGATCAAAATTCTTTAACAGGAAAACCTTCTCCAGGCATGGGTGAGGATTTTATAATAAATATTGGTTACAGTAAAGATGAGGATAAAATTGTTGGTGAACTCTGGATCTGGGAAGAGGATGGATGGTATGTTTATGAAAATATTAAAGATTATAAAGTAGATAATAAATCAAATATAGTTGAAGTTATACTTCCAAAGAGTTTGATTGGAAATCCTGATAGATTCAATTATTGGGTTGGCGTTGGTTCTTGGTTAGATGAAAATGAGTTTGATTATTATCCAAATGATGATGATCCAAACTATTATATGGAATATGATACTAAAAAACAGAATTTGATTGATGCTTTAACTTTAGTTGTTGACCTTCCAGACAATTTTGTTACAGATAAAAATTCAATTTTAGTAAAGGGAAAGACAAACAATGATGCAGTATTAAAAATAAATGATGAGGAAGTAGTTGTAGCAAGCAGTGGTTATTTTGCAAAAATTGTCACACTTAATTTAGGAGAAAATTTAATTTCAGTTAAGGCTTTTGATAGTGCTGGGAATAAAAAAGAGATTACAAAAAAAGTTATTTATAGTAAATCTCAAATAAGTAAAGTTATCATTGAACTATTTATAGATAAGAAGGCTGCAAAAATAAATGGAGAAAACAAAACACTTGATGCTGCACCTTTTATCAAAAACGGAAGAACACTTGTTCCTATAAGATTTATTGCAGAAGCATTTGGGGCAAGAGTTGAATGGGATGGTTCGACTAAAACTGTGAGAATTTATCTTGATTCAAAAGGAGTAAAAATTATTCTACAAATTGATAATAAGATTGCTGTAGTTAATGATAAAAAAATTACACTCGATGTTTCTCCAACTATAAAAGATGGAAGAACATTTGTACCAATTAGATTCATTGCCGAAAGTTTTGGTGCTGAAGTACAATGGGATAGTAAAGAACAAAAAATTACAATTATTTATAATCCATAAAAATGGGTGTGCACCTTCTTACGATATATCCTTCCTCAGGTCTTCCTTAAATAAAAAATCCAGAAAGATTTATGAGGGAACATCCTGAAAATCACTTACCGTTGCTTCCTTCCAGACCTGGCGGGGTTTGTGATTTTAAGATTTCCTCACTTCCTTCCTTCATCTTTTCTATTTAAGGACCTTCTGAAAAAGGATATACCTTCAGAAGGGATTCGGTCCCACTAAGCGGGTTGTGGGTTACAGGGCACCGCTATCTCCCCACTTAGCACACCCAATTATTATTATATCATTTATAATTAATTTGATGGAAAAAATAAAAATATTGAAAGGTGAAAAAAATTTTAAAGATGATTTTGCAAATTTAATTCTTTATACAGACAAAAACTTCTTAATTTTATAGAAGATTTAGCAAAAAATAGAAAATTAAAAAGAATAGTTCTTGAGGTTGAAAAGAAAAATTTAAATGCAATAAAAGTTTATGAAAATTTTGGATTTAAAAAAGAGAAAGAAATTTTTTTAAAAATTGATAGAAAAAAATTTTCTTTTTACAAAATGATTAAGACTATATAATATTTTCTTCATATCTCTTGACAATATTAAAAATTATTTTATAATATATATGAAAAATTTATATATATGGAGATTTGACATGAAAGATAGATTTTTAAAAGAAAAAGGATTTGCACCGGGATTTTGGTTAAAAACATGGATTTTGGTTATTCTTGGAAAAGAAGAACTTCATGGATATGAAATAATGAGTAAACTTGAAGAGATTTTTCCAAATTTTATGAAATGCAAAGGACCTTCACAGATGGGAAGTGGATATAAAATTTTAAGGATGCTTGAGATGGAAGGTTTAATTACTTCAAGGTGGCAAATGAATGAAGAAGGTCCAGCAAGAAGAGTTTATAAATTAACAGAAGAGGGTGAAAAGCTTAGAAAAGAGTTGATAAAAGAAATTGAAAAAAATATTGAATTTTTAAATAAATTTATTAATTTTTCAAAAGAAAAGGAGGTGTAAAGAATGAGATTGTATCGTAGAAGACATTGCGACTATTATGGACCCTATTTTAGTCCCTGGGGATTTCATGCTGGTTTTGGAGGAAGGATCGGACCATGGTGGTATAAAATGAGCAAAGAGGAAGAGAGAGAATATTTAGAAGATTTAAAAAAGGATCTTGAAGAAGAATTAGAAGAGATTAACAAGAGGTTAGAGGAGTTAAAGTAGAAAATCAGGTGGGAGTTTTCTCCCACCTGAAATTTTTATGGAGGTGAATTAGTTATGGAAAATTTTGTAACAAAAAAAGAGTTAGGAATTTTGGATAAATTTCAACCACTTTTTTTATTGACCTCAATAATAATTGGTCTACTCATTGCAAAATTCTTGCCTAGTTTAGCAAATAATTTAATTTCATTTGTATCAATTGGGGTATTTTTGGTAATATTCTTCATTATGTTAGGAATTGACATTAAAGGGATATTAAATGCTTTTAAAAATTGGAAGCCAACAATAATTGCTATTTTAATAAATTTTTTATTTACTCCATTTTTTGCATGGTTTTTAGGCTTTCTTTTTTTAAGAAATTCACCAGATATTTGGGTTGGATTAATTTTGTATCTCATTACACCATGTATTGGTTGGTATTTAATTTTTACTGAACTCGCTGATGGAGATGTTGCATTAGGTATAACACTCTTAGCATGGAATATATTTTTACAAATTGCTTTAATGCCTTTATATATGTTAATTCTCGCTCATAAATTAGTAAATTTAAATATATATTCTATTCTTTATAGTGTGTTAATATATTTACTTTTACCATTTTTACTCTCAAGATTTATAAGATTTATTTTGATTAAAAATAAACAAAAAGTCGAAGATTTTTCAAGTAGATATAAAATATCATATTTTAAGACAATAATCTTAATGATTGTAATAATTTCTATGTTTGCCTCTCAAGGGAAAATTTTGTTTAAAAATCCAACCATTGTTATTAAAATGATATTACCTGGTTTAGTTTTTTTTATTTCTATTTTTATTTTTACAACTTTTGTTGCATATTTATTTAATCTTAAGTATTCTGAATATGCTCTACTTGTTTTTACTACAACTGCAAGAAATTCTGAAGCATCATTGGCAATTGCAGTTACTGCATTTACAAATCCTCTAATACCATTAACAGTTGTAATTGGTCCAAGCATAGAATTACCAGTACTTATCATAATTTTAAATATTTTAAAATTTTTAAAAACAAAAAGTTTTTTAAGGAGGTAGTTTATGAAGATTTTAATGCCATCAGATGATGGAGAAACAATTTCTTCTCATTTTGGTAGAACAAGAGGTTTTTTAATTTTTGAGATTCAAGACAACAAGATTTTAAAAAAGGATTATATTCTAAATACAATAACAGGACATGGAAGAGGAATGCATGAAAGTGGTTCACATAATTATAGTTCACATGCAGGGATAATTGAGGCAATAGAAGATGTTCAAATTGTTATTTCACATGGAATGGGGAGAAGATTGTATGATGATTTAAAGGATGCAGGTAAAGAGGTTTATGTAACAGATACAATAAATCCAGAGGAGGCAATTGATTTATATCTAAATGGTAAATTAACAAATATTGAAGATTTATTAGATTAACTTTTTTTAGATTAATTTTTTTGAAAGGAGAATTAATTATGAATATAGGAAATTATTATTTAATTGTAGCAATAGTTTTATTGTTTATTTCTTTCATAAAAGATAAAGAAAGAACAAAAAAAGCATTAAAGTCTGTTTTAAAGATATCTTTAAATGTACTTCCTGTTTTATTCTTTATTTTTGTAATCATGGGTATAATTTCTATTTTTGTTTCAAGAGAGACTATTGCAAGTCTTCTTGGTTCAAAAAGTGGAATTATAGGAATATTATTAGGAGAAATAATTGGAGCAGTTGCACTAATTGAACCTGCAGCGGTTTATCCTTTTTCAGGTACACTATTAAATAAAGGAGCAAGTTACGCTGTTATATATGCTTTTATAGGCACTGCAATTCTTATTGGTATTGCAACACTACCTGCAGAAATTAAATTCTTGGGTAAAAGGTTTACATTGGTAAGAAATTTGTCAACTTTCATAGTAATTTTTATATTTTCAATATTAATTCATTTTATTATGTAAAGGAGGAATGTAATGAAAAAACTTATAAAAGAAGCAATTATATATATTTTAATCGGTTTAATAATTTGGGGAATAGTCTTTTTGATTTCTCAATCTAAAGGATTAGAGATTGGAAAAATTGTATATAAAACTTTTGCTCAAACTATTGAAATAATATTATCTGTTTTTATATTCATAGGTTTAATAACTGCCTGGTTAACGCCTGAACAAATAGCAAAATTTTTTGGCAAAGAAGCAGGATGGAAAAGATTTTTGATAGCATCATCTATACCAATGTTTTTAGGAGGTTCTCTTTTTACAATTTTTCCTCTTTTAGGTACTTTAATTGATAACGGAATTTCATATGGAGTTGCTATCAGTTTTATAACAGCATGGTCTGCAAAAATTCCAATGATCCCTCTTGAAATACATTTTTTAGGAATTAATTTTACTATAATAAGAACTCTTTTGGTAATTCCTATGGCTTTTATTTTAGGTTATATAAGTGAAATAATATTAGAAAAAATTGAAAAAAGAAAGTTTAAATTAACGCCAGAAGAGATTGCAAAGGAAGAGTTAGTTTTAGAAGAAGATATTACTCAGATTCAAGAAAATAATAATAATGACAAATAATTTTATGAATAAGATTGTAATTCTTAATAATGATGAATCAAAACCTCCTTTCTTAAAAGAGCATGGATTTTCTGCTTTGATTGAGAAAGGAGGTTATTTTCTCCTTTTTGATACAGGAAATAGTGATGTCTTTTTAAAAAATATGGAACTTATAAAGTTTAATCCTAAAGAAATTAAAGATATTGTAATTAGTCATGGACATTATGACCATTCAGGAGGTTTAAGATCCCTTCTAAAGAAAGAAGATAAATATAATGTTTATTTAAGAAAAGAGATATTTACAAAAAAATTTCGTTCAGATAAATTCATAGGAATTGAATGGGAAAAGTTAAAAGAGATTTTCAATTTTATATTTATTGAAGATATTAAATATAAAATATTTGATTCAATTTATACATATGGACCAGCACCACTTATGAATGACTTTGAAGAGCCAGATAAAGAATTTCAATTGATTGATAATAATGGAAAAAGAAGTGATTACTTTGAAGAAGAGTTAAATTTGGTTATTGATGATGAAGATGGATTGATTTTAATAACTGGATGTGCACATAGAGGTATAGCAAATATTGTTAAAGGAGTTTTGGATAATTTCAATAAAAAAATTAAAGTTCTTCTTGGAGGATTCCATCTTTATAATTCATCTATAAAGAAAATTGAAAAAATAATTAATTTCTTTAATGAAGTTCAAATAGAAAAAATTATTCCATGCCATTGCACCGGTGATAAAGCAATAAGAATCTTTAAAGATAAATTTAAAGGCGAAGTTTTAAATTGTTATGCTGGAAATATATTCACATTTTAACTAAAAATTGGAGGTGTTTATGCAGAATTTAATTACTGGTTTAATTTTATTAGCATTCGTAGTAATTTTATATTTATTCTTATTAACGAAAAAAGATTATAAGAAATTCCAAAAAGGTGTCAAAAAAAGTTTGAAAATTTTAATTCAAAATTCAATAAGACTTTTTGCAATATTTTTAATTATTGGTTTACTTCAAAATTTCTTATCAAAAGAGGCAGTTGGGAAATTTCTATTAAATTTTAAAGGATTTATAGGTATTATTGCTGGTGAATTTGTTGGTTCTATAATGATGGGTCCTGCTGCATCAGGTTATCCTATAGCAAAATATCTATTTGATAATGGTGCAACAGTTTCACTTATCTCTGCATTTCTACTTTCATGGGTTATGATCGGATTTATTTCAATGCCATTAGAATATAAAGATTTAGGTAAAAAATTCATGTTGGTAAGAAATATTTTAACCTTAATTGGAATAATTATTATGTCTTTAATTATGGAGGTATTAATTTGAAAAAAGAAAATATTATAAAATCTATATTAAAAGAATATGCTTTAGAAATTATAATTTCTTTAATAGCAATAATTTTAATAATTTTTAATCCTAATAAGGCTTATTTTGGCTTTAAACAGGCTATTGAAAATTTTAAAAACTTAATACTTGTAATAATTGCTGTTGCATTATTAACTGGTTTTATATCAGAAGTTGTCTCAAAAGAAACTATTAAAAAATTTATTGGGAAAGGAAGTGGATTTAAAGGAGTTTTAATAGGAGCAATATTTGGTTCTCTAATGGTTGGGCCAGCATATGTATTTTTCCCATTTTTCAAGGAGATGATAAATAAAGGTGCAAAAATAAATGTTATTGTTACATCAATCACTTCCTGGGCAATAAAGGTTCCATGGATACCTTTTGCAGTTGTCCTTTTAGGTTTAAAATTTGTAATTTTTTATAATTTATTAATTTTATTGTTTGCAATTATATCTGGTTACATAGTTGAATATATTTTAGTATCACTTGAAAAACAAAAAGTTAAACTTTAAGGAGATGTAATATATGAATAAAGATTTAAATAAGGTAAAAGTTGAAATTGGTATAATAGCATGTGCAAGTAATGGTTCTAATACAGGAAGTTTAACGAATAAAGTTTCTTTAGAACTTGCAAAAATATTTGGTGATAAATCTGGAATATGTTCTTTACCAGCAATAGCAACAAATGTACCAAGACAAACAAATCTTGTTAAGTCAATTCCTACACTTATAGTTATTGATGGTTGCCATAATGAATGTGCAAAAAAGATACTTGAGAGAAATGGTATTAAGCCTTCGATCTATGTAAACCTTGAATACGACCTTGGTTTTAAGAAAAAAGGACCTTTTACAACTTTTGAGTATGAAGAAGATAGTATAGAAAAAATAGTGTCGTATATTTTATCAAAAATTAAAAGGGAGGTGTAGTGTGTCTGAAACCAAAAAAGGAGAATTATGGCATAGCATACCAAGAGAATCAATTCCCTGGTATCCAACTGTCGATGAAAAAAAATGTATAGGCTGCGGACTTTGCTTTGTAACTTGTGGAAGAAATGTTTACGAAATAATTGATAAAAAGGCAAAAGTAGTTCACCAATTTAACTGTCTTGTAGGATGCTCAACCTGTGCAACTGTCTGTCCTGTTGGTGCAATTTCTTTCCCTGATAGAGATATGGTTCAGAAAATTGAAAGAGAATATGCAATTTTAAAGGTTGTCAGTGCAGAAAAAACAAAAAAAGGAGCGAAATTGGCACTTGAAAAAGCACGAGAAAACGCGAATAAACTTCTTTCTCAGGCAACTCATTTTGCTGATTACACAGTTGCTGGAGACATAATAGAGAAAAATATCCCGGAAAAAATTGAGGAATTATCACAAAAACTTAACTTTGATGTTGTTAATGTCACAATTGAAACCCCACTATTTAAGTTCAACGAAAAGGTTCCTTCTCTTATGAAATTTAGAGTTGTATCAAAGAATTATGAGGATATCTCCAATGTAATTGATGAATTAGATAAACTTTTCAATGATAACGAGATTATTGTTATTGAAAAAGTTAAAAGTTAATTGGGTAAATAGAAAGGAGGTTTGATATGCCTGATCCAAAATATTTAAAACCTTGGCATGGGATTCCAAGAGAAAAAATACATTGGAATCCAACTGTAAATGAAAATGCTTGTATTGGCTGTGGGACATGTGTAACAGGTTGTTCTCGTTTGGTTTATAGATTTGATTTTGAAAAAAATAAATCAATTGTTTATGACCCATTAAATTGCCTTGTTGGTTGTACAACTTGTGCTAATATTTGTCCAGCAAATGCAATTATATTCCCTTCTCTTGAAACAGTTGAAAGTTTGATTTCACAATCTTCAGTTCATCATTCAATAGAAGATGAGTTGATTTCAAGAAAACAAGAACTTATTGCACCAACAAAAGAGGAATTAGTTAGATATAAATTTGTCGTTGATAAGAAAATTAAAGCAGGACCTAAAAATTTAATAGTTTATTTAAAACCTTACACAGATAGTGATAAATTAAAAAATTTCATACCTGGTCAATATATAAACTTATGTAATCCAGAAAAAAATTGGTTATGTAGATCATATTCGATTTGTAATATACCAGAAAAAAATGATAATAAAATTCAACTTTATATTAGATTAGTTGATGGTGGTCGTTTTACAAGTTGGGCATTTGATGATATGAAAGAAGGCGATTTGTTAAGTTTAAAAGGGCCATTTGGGGTATTTAAATTTCAATCACCAGAAGATAGATCACTTCTTTTTATTGCAAGAGGAGCAGGATTTGCTCCAATTAAATCTATCATAGAACAGGTAATTGATGAAAATCCTAAAAGAGAGATTACTCTTTATTGGGGAGTGACTGATACTCAAGATTTTTGTTTACTTGAATCAGTAAAAAAATGGTTAAGTATTAATCCTAATTTTCATTGTATTCTAACTTCAAGAACTATCTCTTATAATTTTTCACCTCCAGAAGGAGTTATTTTCCATCAAGGGACAGTATATAATGCTCTTGCAAATACTTATTTTGAAGATTTTGATTTACAGAATATTGATGTTTACATAGCAGGACCAAGTAAAACTATAAAAGAAGTATTAAATGTATTAATAATTAAAGGTTTTTCAAAAGATAGAATATTTATTGATTCTTTTGGTTTAAAATAAAAATATTTTTAATTAAGAATTTAAAAGGAGGAATTATGATTAGTAAAGATTTTGCAAAGATTGCAAAAGTAATTTCAGATTCAATTAATTTAAAGAAACATATTGTGGCAGTTAAATTATTTGATGATTTAAATGATGTTCCAGATGATTTACCGAGACCTGATAATAAAATCTTTTATTGTGGAGCAGTAGCTCAAGCAATGCAAGGAAAAACTTTACTTCTACTTGAAGAGGATCATTTATGCGATAGAGGTGCTTATGTATTAGGAGTTAAAGAACCAAATGATAATGTTATTAATGGTAAAATGTATGCAAAAGGACATATGGTAGAAAGCGACAGGGCTGGTAAGAGATTAATTGAAGAAGCACCAAAAATTCCAGTTGGAAAAACTAAAGCAATTTTATTGACTCCACTTGAAGAATCAAAATTCGATCCAGATGTTGTAATTATTGCAGCAAATCCTTATCAATCATTAGTTATTCTAAATGCTACTAATTATAAAAATGGCCTTGAAATACCTATTAGAACTCAAATTTTTACTTCTTTTTGCGCTTATGCAACAGTTTTACCTTTTAAATATGGTAAACCTAATGCAACACTTCCTCAAAAACAAGCGAGAGTTCGTTCTCAACTTCCAGATGAGGAAATGTTAATAGGAATTCCTGGTGAGTTAATTGAAGAGGTTTCAGAAATTATTTCCGGATTATGTTGTATTCGTAAACCTGATAATTAATTATAGATTAAATTTTAAATTTTAATAAACTGAGAGGTAAAAATAATTTGGAAGAGTGTTACGAAAAGATATTTACAAGTGAGTTTAAAAATGAAATATTAGAAGATTGCGTTCATAAAATTCTAAGTCAGGTTGAAATTCAACCTCATAAGGAAAAAAATTTCATAATATATAAAGGTTATAAAGTTGGATATCTCATCAAAAAAGTTCCATTGGAAGAAATAAAAGTTCATAGATTTTGGAAAGGACCATTTGGGATTAAATTAGAATTATCATATCTGAACAATTTTATTGGAGTACTTGTAATTAGAAAGTGATTGATAAAAAATATGATAAATTAGTTCCTGTAAATATTGGTTTAGTGCAAGGATTATCTTCTGCCTTTTTCGGAATTATAGCAGTTAGGCTTGGCGCATCACCATTATTAGTTGGAATAATATCAAGTAGTCCTTATCTTGGTAATATATTTGCGCCAGTTTGGTCATTTTCTGTTAAATTCTTTTCAATAAGAAAATTATTAAGCATTGCAATTTTTTTAAGTTCTCTCTTACTTTTTTTGTTAATGCTTACAAAAAAACCTAACTTCTATATGCTTTTTGTCGTAATTTATTATATTTTTTTTGGTGGGTGGGAAGTTTTATATCCATCATTTATTGAACTATTATATTCTGATATTGCAATTAATATTATCGCGCGATTTGATGAATTCCGAAGCATAACTTACACTCTATCAGTTTTTCTTTCTGGTTTTATAATGGAATTGTTTAATTTTAAAACCACATTTTTGATTGCAATAATATTATTGATAATTTCTGGAATAATCATTTTAAAAAGAAATTTTGAGATTAACCATAAAGATGAGATAGAAAAAATTAATTTATTAATTATATTAAGAGAAGACGAAGGAATAAAAAAACTTGTTTTAATTTTTATGATTGCAGGAACAGGAATGTTAATAATGCTGCCTGCAATACCTATCTTAGAAGTTAATGTGCTTAAACTAACCAATGCTAATATTGGTTTTTTATTTTCAATAAATAGTTTAGCATATATATTAGGAATAGAAGCATGGAATCGTTTTGTAAAAAATCTTTCAAGACTTTATATGACTTTTAATATTGGTATTATTTCAATTATTTTTATGGGTTTAATTTATGCTTTTTTCCCAAATTATTTAAATTTAATTATAGCAAATATATTTTGTGGAATTGGTGGTTCATCAATCTCCTTTTTTTGGCAAACATTTTCAATAACATATCCAGATTATCGAACCGAAGATTTATCTTCTCTTCATTTATTTACATGTGGAATAAGAGGCATATACTCACCATTAGTTGGGTCTTTAATAATTTCTTTTATTGGTCTTAAATTTAATTTTCTAATATCAATAATTTTTGTATTAATAGGATTTTTAATTTTTTTATTCAAAGGAAAAGACATTTT
>Ga0272448_1002876_pt1 | contig 21032 bp, 18 predicted proteins | sample YNPCB0191_FD_202220 | JGI IMG/M metagenome (GOLD analysis project Ga0272448, IMG submission 202220) | Hot spring sediment microbial communities from Yellowstone National Park, WY, United States - YNP-CB-019-1 | ecosystem: Environmental > Aquatic > Thermal springs > Hot (42-90C) > Sediment... | reverse complement strand
AAGTATGGGGGTATTTTTACCAATGGGGTCGTTGTTCAACATATCGCAAACCTCTAACCCGCCAATTCCCGGCATAACCAAATCCAATATTATCACATCCGGACGAAAGCTATTGACCGTGCTGATTATCTCCTTCGGGTTAGAAAGGGCCAAGACCTCAAACCTGCCAGTATCTTCCAAATTAAGCTTGATAACCTTCAAAAGGTCCTTCTCATCATCAACCACCAAAACCTTTTTTTTATCGGGCATTGGAATCCTCCCTAAGTAATTTTTAAAACAACGGTTGCCTTTGTACCCTGTTTTTCCTTGCTGGTTATTACCAACAGCCCTTTATGCATATCAATGATATTTTTGCTCACTGCCAACCCTAATCCTGTGCCCCTGTCCGGCCCCTTGGTAGTAAAAAAAGGCTCAAAGACCTTCTTAAGATTCTCCTCGGATATTCCCTTGCCTGTATCCTCAACCTCAACCACTACCACCTCCTTATCAGGCTGAAAGAAACCCTTGTTTTCCCTAAGGCTATCCAGCGCTAACTCATCCTTAGTAAGCCTTCTTTTCTGGGTGCGGATTAAAATCCTGCCTCCTTTCTCCATGCTTTCCATTGCGTTTATAAGCAGATTGACCAGCACCTGTTCTATCCGGGTTTTATCAATTGTTACCTTAGGCAGGTCTTGGCTTAACTCTTTTACCAATTCAATATTCTCAAGATTAAAGCGGTGGTAGATTAAGTCAATGGCTGATTCCACAACTGCGTTTATATCTTCCAAGGCTAAAATCAAGGCCTTGGATTTGGAAAAATCAACCAGACTCCGGATTATTGCATCTGCCCTCTTGACATTATCCTTTATTAACCCCAAGGAATCCTCAAGTTCCTTTGGCACCTTTCCTTCTAAATAATCTGCTGCCTGCAGAATAATCCCTAAAGGATTCCTAACCTCATGGGCAACTCCAGCAGCAAGTCTTCCTATTGCCTCCAGTTTTGCCAGTTGGATAAGCTGTTCCTGCATATCTTTTAACTGCTGGTGGGCAGAGGTTATCTGCTCCTCCCATTTCTTTCTTTCAGAGATGTCAATAAAACTCTCCAAAAGCAAATCTCGGCCATACATCTTTACGGAAACCACGGTTTTCAAAATAGGTAAACGCGTGCCGTCGCTTCTTATTAACTCGCATTCCGAGGCCTCAATTGTCTTGCCTAAGTCAATTGGGCATTTTCCGACCTCAGCAGGGCAGATAAACTGGTGGCAGACCTTGCCAATAATATCCCCAGGGGAAGCGCCAAAAAGTTTGGCTGCCAAAGGATTAACATCAACAATTTTTTTTGTCTCGGCCTCAATTACAATAAAACCTGTTTGAATCGAATTAAAAATACTCCTTAAATAATTCTCATTCTGGCGTAAAGAATCTTCAATGCGCTTACGCTCTGTAATATCGCGGGTAACGCCAATAATTCCCTTTGCCCTGCCTTGCTCATCCCGTAAAAAGCCAACCTTGACCTCACACCAGATTCTCTTACCATCCTTACAGATATGCTCAAGCTCAATGACACGATTACGATTATGGTCTGCGCCTGAAAACTCAAGCTTTAATTCCTCCCGCAAAATTTGAAGTGACTTTAAAACCGAAGAACGGGGCAATAGCCTTCTTATTCCAAACTTCATAATCTCATCCGGCGTATAGCCAAAAAGCTTATAGGAGGAAGGGCTGAGGTAGGTAAACCTCAGGGCTAAATCCATAGTCCATATGACATCTGTCACATTCTCCGCAAGCAGCCGGTAGTGCTGCTCGCTTTTTTGCAGGGCTGCCTCAGCTTCTTTGCGTAGAGAAATCTCTTTATGCAAAGCATCCTTTTCACCCAAAAAACGAATTATTAAACGAGATAACTCCCCCAGCTCACCCTTACCTTCTTTAAGGCCAACGAGATTATTAATTCCACCTTTCTTCAATTCCTCTGTTACCTTAGTTACAGGCATAATAACTCCGTAAATGAAAAAAACTGCCGTTATCAAAAATATGACTAATAATGATAGGATAAAAATAATTTGAAGATTGCGGTTGTAGCTTAAAAGATGCAAAATAACAGGGCTTTCTCGACTGATGCGTAGAAAGGCAACTGGTCTGCTATCCCAGGAGGTTAAATTACGAAAAAAAACCACCCTGCCTAACCCAACTTTTTCTTTAAAGATAGCTTTATCTCTGACAATTTGGATATTACACCGGGTGACCCTGGCAAGCTGATTTAAATAGTCCTCATTCCACAATTTCGCAGCCAAAAAGTAACCTTTAGGCAGGGTCTTCCTCTCAGGGTCATTGGTAGGATGGATAGTTGCTCCTCTTACCTCAAGCAGGCCTATTTTTTCATCAAAGACAAAAAAATGCGCAAACCTCTTATCTTCAGAAAAAATTTCCCTTAACTCCTCTTTGGCTAAAGGAAAAATACTGGTTCCTTGATTACAAAAATCGCAAAAATCGTAAATACAGGAGAAATCAGGATTATAAACCCATACTGCATCGACTCCAAAAGACTTTGCCCCCTGTCTGATATTCTCCTCAGCCCAGGTCTTATCTTGGGACTGGACGAAGTTTACCATCTCATCCCAAAAGGTATAATCCAAGGCAAAGGTAAAAAGAGGTTTGCCGCTAATCTCTAACATTTGATTAAAGCTTGTGACTAAGGATTCGGTAAAATCAACATTAACTTTAGCAAGGTATTTTTTTGTAATTGCTGGTAGGATAAAAGTAGGATGATAAAAAAGATAAAAAGAGCTAAAAACAAAATTATTATTTTTATTTTTAAGCTCATAACCCACTTCTTTCAGGTAGCAAACCAAATAAAAAAGGAATATTTTCTCCCATCTATTCTTCAAATGCTGCTATTAGGTATGCTTAAGCTAACTATAACATATCCTCAGAAATAGTCAATTGCTTTTGCATTCTAATTTATTTCTTTTCAAAAACTTACAAAATTTTTTAAATTCGGGATAAGAATTTAAGACAATATCTGCCTCTTTAAGGAAGCGGCCAGGAAGCGAGGTCTTAAGGGCAAGGCAAAAAAGACCTCCCTTTTTAGCTGCCTTGATGCCAAAAGGGGCATTCTCAATCACTACTGCCTCATTTGGCTTTACCCTTAATAATTTAAGCGCCTTTAAGAATGGCTCAGGGTGGGGCTTACTCTTACGCACCTCATCGCCAGTAACAGTTGCATCAAATAAATCAAGGATATGACCAGGTAAAATCCTCTCCATCTCCTGGCGGGAGGTGCCGGTAACTAACCCTAACAAAAAACCCTGCTTTTTAAGAAAACGGATAAACGGCCTTGCACCGGTTACAAACCTAGTCTTAACTATGCGCTTAAAAAACTCTTCTTTCTTAGCCAAAAGCAACTTTGCCTCCTGGAGGGTAAATTTTATTTTTTTCTCTTTTAAGATTTCAACTACACTAGCCAAGCCAGCCTGGCCTTCCCGCTTGTAGATATCAAAGTAGTTTACCTTAATGCCCTGTTCCTTAAAGACCTTCTTCCAGGCAGCAAAATGATACGGCATAGTATCAGTGATTACACCATCCATATCAAATATGAATGCCTTGACTTGAAACAACCATTCCTTTTTCATAAGGCAGATATTATACCATAACTTTTTTTAAGCGCATTATTTTCTTGCTAAAATTTTAACCATATGCTAAATTAAATTGCTATGGAAAAACCGCTTTACCAATTCCTTGATAACAAAGCAACCTTTGCAGTAAAAGAGGCCCACCTTAACCGCGCGCTCTATTTTCCCCTTTGTAACAACCACCCCTTTATGTCAGCAATTACCCCCTACTTACAGGGCGACATAAAAACGGACAATAACTCCTTTTTGCTTGAGCCAGCCACGCGCATTGGTTTTTTTACCTCGCGCCTAAATCGAAACTTCTGGTGTTATCTTGGACCGTCAAAGGTCTGGTCAGCAAGCGGAATGTCCAAGGAACAAAACATCCTTAACAAAGACACCTGCCAAGTTGAGGCTGGGTTACTCTGGCATAGGATAAGCCGGCAGAATCGAAAAATCGGGCTTAAGGCTGAAATAACCTCTTTTGTGCCAGCTGGCCAAGCGCCGGTTGAGATAATGTTAGTTACGCTTACCAATATCTCAAGAAATAAAATCCAAATTACCCCAACCGCAGCCATACCTATATATGGCCGCTCAGCGAATAACCTGCGCGACCACCGACAGGTAACCTCTCTTCTTAATAGGATAAAGGTTATAAGATACGGCGTTACTGTTAAGCCAACGCTGGTCTTTGATGAAAGCGGACACAAAAAAAATGACACAACCTACTTTGTCTTTGGGGCTGACGAAAATGGCCTACCCCCTGAATCCATCTTCCCTACGATTGAATATTTCTGTAAAGACTGCTCAGACTTAGAAAATCCTGTGGCAGTCTACCAAAATCTACCTCATCCCAATCTCCGTTATGTAGAAGGCAAAGAGGCAATAGGTGGATTGAGATTCAAAAAACGAAAACTCCTGCCCCAAGAAAATGCAAGCTATATCGTGGTTATGGGGATAACTAAAAACTCTCCGCCCGAAGGCATCTGGCAAGGCTTCAACTCCTTAGCAAAGTGCAACCGCGCCTTAGAAAAAACTAAAGAATTCTGGCTAAAAAAAAGCGAGGAGATAAATTTAAAAAGCCCGGATAAAGAATTCAACAACTGGTTTCGCTGGGTATCTGTGCAGCCATTTTTAAGAAAGATATACGGCTGCTCATTTTTGCCCGATTTTGATTATGGCCGGGGAGGCCGGGGCTGGCGCGACCTCTGGCAGGACTGCCTGTCGCTTATCCTCACCAGCCCTGAGCAGGTGCGGCCAACCCTTATAAATAATTTTAAAGGCGTGCGTATCGACGGCTCTAATGCCACTATCATCGGGCAAAGGCCGGGTGAATTCATTGCCGACCGTAACAATATAAGCCGGGTCTGGATGGACCACGGTGTCTGGCCGTTCATTACTACTCTTTTTTATCTAAACCAGACGCAGGACTTCGCCTTGCTCTGGGAAAAGGCAACCTACTTCTGCGACCAACACCTCTGCCGAAGCAGAATAATAAACCCAAACTGGAAGCAAAAGGATAACATCCTGCGCGACAAATCCGGCCGCACATATGAAGGAACACTACTGGAGCATATCTTAATCCAAAACCTTACCCAGTTTTTTAATGTCGGGCCGCATAACCATATCCGGCTGGAAGGCGCGGACTGGAACGACGGCCTGGATATGGCTAAGGAATTTGGCGAAAGCGTTGCCTTCACTGCAATGTACGCAAAAAATTTAAGCGACATAGCTAATCTTCTCAGGCAATTAAAAATAAATAAAATTGAGGTATGCCAAGAATTAAAAATCCTACTGGACTCAATAGGCAAAAACCCCATATCCTACAATAGCGTCAGCCAGAAGCTAAACCTCCTAGAGACTTACTTTAAGGCAGTGAATTGGGGTATAACCGGGAAAAAAATAAATATCTCTTTGGCCTCCCTGATTGAAGACTTAGAAAAAAAATCCTCCTGGATTAAGAGGCACATCCAAAAAAGCGAATGGCTCAAAGAGGGGTTCTTCAATGGCTATTACGATAATGAGAAAAAAAGGGTTGAGGGCAAATTCGGCAAAACCATGCGTATGACCTTAACCAGCGCCACCTTTGCCATAATGAGTGGGGTGGCCACAGATAGCCAGATTGCCTCTATCTGGAAAATGGCCAACCGTTACCTACGGGATAAAAAACTAAAAGGATTCCACCTCAACACCAATTTTGGCGCGGAACAACACTCTTTAGGCAGGGCGTTCTCTTTTTCCTATGGGGACAAAGAAAATGGCGCCTTTTTTAACCATATGGCAGTTATGTTTGCCTATGCCTTATATTCAAGGGGATTTGTCAAGGAAGGGTTTGAGGCCTTAAATTCTATTTATAAGATGGCGCAGGATTCTGCCACCAGTAAGATTTACCCTTGCCTGCCAGAATACTTCAATTCCGAAGGCCAAGGGATGTATTGTTATCTTACGGGTTCTGCCAGCTGGTTTGTCCTGACCCTGCTTACCCAGGCCTGCGGTATCCGGGGCGAATACGGTAACCTGATAATTGAGCCAAAACTCAGCAGTCAACAGTTCCAAGGAGGCAAAGAGTTTTCTGTTGCCACTAATTTTGCGGATAAAAGAATAGAGGTGTGTTTCCTTAACCCCCCAAAAAAAGATTACCCTGACTACACGATACAAAGCCTATGCCTAAATGGCCAGATAATCGAGGCAAACCTCAAACGCAGACGCTCGATTATTATGCGCAGTCAATTTCTGGAATTGGCGAAAATGCCGGTAAATAAAATTTTGGTAGCCTTGGATTAAAGCTGCTAACATGGTCAAAATAAATAAATTAAAAAATTAGGAGGTGTTATGGCAAAAAAGGCGCTCGTTATACTGGCTGAAGGCTTTGAGGAGATTGAGGCAATATCCTGTATTGACATCTTAAGACGGGCAGAAATAGAGGTAACCGTTGCCGCGCTTACTGCGCTAAAGGTCAAAGGCTCGCGGGGGGTCTGGGTGATAGCGGACAAATTACTAAATGAACTAGGCAGTGACTTTGACTGTCTCGTATTGCCCGGTGGCTCCTTAGGAGCAACCAACCTTGCCTCATCCGAATTGGTTACCAGCCTAATCCAAAAGATGTTTCGGCAGGGAAAAATCATCGCCGCCATCTGCGCCTCGCCCGCAGTAGTCCTGGCGCCTACGGGAATACTTGAAAATAAAACTGCCACCTGCTACCCGGGTATGCAGAGGCTTTTCGGGCCGAACACCCATTACAAAGATGAGGCTGTAGTTGTTGATGGGACAGTTATTACCTCTAAGGGGCCGGCAACTGCAATAGGCCTTGCCCTCTCTATCGTGGAAAAACTCTGTGGAAGACAAACTAAAGATGAGCTTGCCCGGTCTATCTTGGCGGGATAGTTAAGGTAATGATTTTATTCCGGCTTCTCCTGCCTAAAATAATATTAACGCAACTTCGGGGAATACCGAAATATCTGCTTAGCAAATCAACTACTGCTGCGTTGGCCTCTCCCTCTACTGGCCTTGCCTTAACCCACAGCCGAAACTCGCTATCGCTTAACTTCTCGATACGCTCCTTTTTGGCGTTGGGGGTTACCTTAACCGATATCTTCATATGATTTTATCCCGTTGGGCCTTCTCGGTGTATTTAATAATCTGATTCATCATCCGCACGCATTCTACCGGGAATCTGCCAACTGCGGTCTCTGCTGAAAGCATCACAAAATCAGTCCCATCTAAAATGGCATTAGCCACATCCGTAACCTCAGCGCGGGTAGGACGGTTATTCTCCGTCATACTCTCTAACATCTGGGTGGCAGTTATGACGAACCTCAAGCGCCTTAGGCATTGTCGAATAATGAGCTTTTGGATGATGGGGAGCTTGTAAATTGGCAACGATACCCCTAAGTCACCCCGGGCAACCATAATCCCATCCGATACATCTAAAATGCGGTCAAGATTCTTAAATCCCATCTCGTTCTCAATCTTGGCGATGAGTTCCCCTTTCCAAGAATATCTCTTAATGAGTTTACGAATAGAAATTATATCCTGCGGCCCCCGCACAAATGACTGGGCTAGGTAATCAAAATTGTTTTGGATGGCAAAGAGGATATCGCTTTTGTCTTTTTCGCTCAAGGCCAAAAAATCCAAAGATACATCCGGTATATTTACGCCTTTGCGCTCTTTTAATACCCCGGGACTAACCACCTCAGCCTGAATAAAATTAGAACTCGTTTTTCTCACCCTTAAGGCGATAGTACCGTCATCTATGTAGATAAAGGAGTTATTTTTTATTATCCCTAAAGATCCTGGATAATCTAAAGGGATAACCGAGGGAAAGGATTGAAGAGGAATTTCCCGGTTTGTCAAAATTAAATCTTGGCCCTTTTTTAACTGAATCTCTTGGTTGTTGGGGAACCTGCCCAAACGAATGCGAAAACCCTCCAGGTCGCCTAAAATCCTTATATGACGACGATATTTTTTATTCAGGGCCTTTATCAGGAGCACCCTGCCCAGCCATTCCTGGCTTGAGCCGTGGGAGAAATTAATCCTCACCACATCCATCCCCTCTTGCATCATCTTCCTCAATACGCCTTCGCTACTTGTGGCAGGGCCTAAGGTACAGATTATCTTTGTGCGGACCCGGAAACTACGCATATTCTACCTTTTGGTTGGTTTGGACTTTGCCTTGTTTCGCGAGAAAGGCAGGGCCTTTTTGATTACGGCAAGTTTATTTAGCTCCTGGTCTACACGTAAATTCAACTCTAAATAAAATGCCTTTAGCTTGGCAATGTGGCTCTTGGTTTGCTCCTCCTTTATATCTTGGAAGCCATTCAGGGCCTTAAGGGATATGGCATTGGTTGCCTTAATCTGATTAAGCCAATTCTCAATATACCCCACGGCTGAACGCGCGACGTTATCTTTCTCAATAGTCTCAAATATGCCCAACATATAAAAATAGGCATCCAGCTGCTGAATGACAATCTGGCAGGAATCAAAAATGCTTAACAAAATCACAGCATCTTTGGAATTAGGCATAAGGCCTTTTATCTCTTTGCCTTCCTCATATATGCGGTTGCGCAAGTCAAAGATAGGGAAATCAATCCCATAGCTACACTCATAGCCAAATATTATTACCGCCAGAATCAACAAGATTACCTTACGCATATACCGCCCCCTTTTTAAACCTCTGACCATTTTTAAAAAACATTTTAGGATACATCTCAATAATCTCCCAACAGCTCAAATGATAACCCTGGCAATAATAAATGAACACTGGGCAACTGTTGATTCCTTAGACTTCGGGCTTATCTGAAAGCGTTCTATGCTTAGTAAAGTGGATGAGTTTTCGATATTGTACATAAACTCTATTACCTGCTCCATCTGGCCCTCACAGGTAACCGCAACTAAGGCCCTGCGGGTATTATCCTTTTCTGTCTTTATGCCAAATGGCTTCATATCCAAAATAGACAAGGTGCTCCTGTTGGCCAAGCCCTCAACCTCTTTTAATGTTGAGGTCATCACTTCATCATCGGAGTTCACGTTTTTAAAATACGAGGCGTATTTTGCCTTTTCCGCAAGAATCCTATCCTTGTAGGACAATATCTGTATAGATTTTTTTATCTCCAATTTCTTACTTTGGATTTCATCCCCCACTGATTTAATCCTGGAGAATACCGGATAAATCACCAGGCGAAACAAAAACGATATCCCAACCGCGCAACAGGCAAGATAAAGAAGATTCCGCTCGCGCTTAGAGAGGCGAGATAAAAATTTTGAAACCTCGGTTAACTTAAATTTCATCTAACCACCCCGGCTGTCCTTCAATACGGCATTTATCTCAAAGTCCGTTACCTCGGTTAAACCATCTTTTCGCTTGGTTGTATATTTGGTCTTGACGTCTTTAAAAAATTTTGACCTTCCCATTGCCTCGGTAAAAGAGAAGACCTCTGACATAGCCCGGGCAGTTCCGCGGACAACGAATTTGGCCTGTTCATCAAAACGGATGTCGCTCAACATAAGGTCATCGCCCACTAAATTATAAAGCTCGGCCAACACCTCTAAAGACAATCCCCGTCTTGACAGATACTGCCTTAAAAGGTTCAAACGGCTAAAATCCTCCTCTAATCCCTTTGCCTGGCGATGCAGGGGCTGATAGGCCCGGTCAATCTTTTTAAGGTACTCATAGTCAAAGTAAAACTTGCTGACCAAAAGCAAAAAAATAAAAATAAAATTAGTGAATATCAATATCCCTGTCTTTATAAGCTGCCTCGCCCTCTTTTCAACCTCATACTGCAGACGCAACTCCTCAGGGATAAGACTTACCTTTAACTGTTGCCTTCCTAAAAGGCAGGCAATTAGCCCAAAGATAGAAACCTGCTTGGCAACTCCCAACTTACTAATTGCCTCCTTGGAAAAGGAGACGTTTTGCTGATAAGAAACTAACCTGACCGGCAACCGTAACGCCTCTTTCAGCTGAATTACCAAGCTCCCCATAAGCTCGGTTGCGCCAACAACCAAGATTTCCGCAGGGTAGGCCTCAATATCCTCGCTCTGGTAAGACTCCAAAGATTTCTTTATCTCATCAAAAAACTTATCCTTGGCCAACTGGCGCTCCTCAACTAGATGCTGGGCGCCAACCGGGATATTTCTTACAAAAATAGCCCGGCCTTGAAAAACCACAACGAAGTCGGTCATAACCTCATCGATATGCAAAACCGCAACTGGATGAGTCTGGGTATCCTGCCCCAAAAGGTGTGATACTGCCCAGGCAATGCCCTCCGGGGCAAAAAACACCCCCTTTAACCTCAACCCTGCCTTCTCCAATACCTGCCATTGCCTTTTCACCAGCTGCCGCGAAACGATAATCAACAGAACCTTCGTATAGCTATGCCTGTATCTACCGATATCGATGTAGTCCACGATTATCTCCTCGCGGGAATAAGGGGTATGCCTTCCTGCCTGAAGACTAATAATCTCCTGAATCTCCTTGGGGTTTATGGAGGGTATCTCAATATTTTTGGTAATGACCTGCTGCGCTGGCAGGATGCAGAATACTTCACCTTGGCGAAAACCGCTTTCAGATAAACTGGATTTAATAAGGGTTACTGCCTCCTCTATAGATACATTGCCTAAATTGCGCACGAGTAGCTGCGCCACCTCATTTTTACCCTGGGACGGCCTTAAAAAGACAAATCTTATATTGTTGTTACTAAGGTCGATTCCTACAATATAGCGGCCTTTTAAACTATTAGGAAATCTCCAGATACTCTTCATAGAAGTTTAAAATTCCCTCCAGCTCAAAACCTTTCCCTGGCGGTTGACCACGCAATCAACCCCAGCCAAATCATCCCTGCTCCTAAATGAGGCACTGGAATGAATAGAAAAATAATCCGAATTAGTAGTGAATATCTCTGCACAGGCCAAGCCAAGCTGCTGTTTTTCACTGTTACTTAAATCAAAATAAGCAGCAAGGCCATTGGTAAGGGCATCCAAAGAGGTAATTACACGATCATCCGAGGTTGCTTCCTCGCCATCTTCACCTTGGCGGAATTGAATTAGCTTTGTGGCCAAATCCGGGCTTAAGCCCGCTGCCACCAAAACTGGCCAAGGGGCAGTATTGATATTTATCTTACCATTGCTATAAATGGTTACGTAATCTCGAATCTTGTTAAAGGTAACGCCATCAAACCCTTTTACTAAAAGTAATTCTTCCAAAACCTCAAAATCAGAATTCTTGGCCCGATAAGGGGCCTTAAGAAAGGAGTAATAGGAATCCTCGGCGCTCAAGGGATAGCTGAGCTGACTGTCCTTATCCCGCCAATCTACAACAGAGGCAGCCAATTCCCTTGCCTTTAAATCATCGCAACCCAACACTGCCTGAAATAACCTCTCCAGTATAACCATACTTGCAGTATTAAGATTAACCTTTCTTTCCTCATCTACCAGGCCAAAGAGCCTCTTTCTTGCTCCTCCTAAGCTAAAATATTCTGACCAAACAGTAAATTTACCTTCACCGAGAGTAATATCTTTAAATAACGAAGGTTCGTTACTCCATTTATCCTTTAGGGCCGAATAATCCTTAGGGCTGTTGCGTAAAAACTGGAAAATCGCCTGCCTCGCCCCTGCCTCGGCAATAAGCCTGGCCGAGGCACGCTCGTTAAGCCGTTGGACAAATAAGAGCCTCTGCCTTACCGCAGCAGCCAGCATATAGGCCACAACTGTCAAAAAACCAAGCGCCCACAAAGCTAGAAACAAAACACCTGCCTTCTGCCTATTCAAGATACACCTTTTTTTAGTTATAAATCGGCAAGGATACGCTCTTTCTATAAACCCCAGCTTCATCCTTAAGCTCAAACTCCAACCTTACGCTAATAGGATTAATCTTATCCCAATACCCCTGCCAGGCATAATCTTTTTTCTGAGGGTCATAGCTGTAGTAAAAAAAACTACAATTGGTAATATTACCGATGCTAGCAGTTATAAGGCCTTGCCCTCCAAAAACCCGGCTAAAATCATAAGATTCCCTTAAAAGACAATGGTTATCTGAATTGTAATAATAAACCACCTTGCCTACTGTAGCGGATGGGAAATCCCTTGTTTTTACCAAGGTGGGCACTTCTAGTCGTTGTGGGTTACCTGAAGGGGCAATGCCTTGAAAAACCAAGGTATTTTTCAGGTCCTCCTCAAATTTATCTAAAAAAATTACTGCATCCTCAGCTGCTAAAGGCCTGAGCACCAACTGCCAAATCTTTAAGCCGCTGTTCAAAAGAGAGTATACTGCCATCGCTATAATACCAATTATGGCCACAACCAAAATTAACTCCAAAAAGGTAAAGCCTAAAAGCCCTTTTTGGGAATTAACAACCTTATTCTTTTCCCATATAAAGGACATAAGTACTCCGCGAAAACCCAGCTGTCCTTTTGCCCTGAGGCCAATCCGCCTGTGCCTGCAGCCGATACAAAAGACAGGGTATCCCCTCTTCCTTAAGGCTATCAATCACCTGGCATGACAAAAACCAGCTGGCCTGCCTATTTTTTATACTCTGCAATCTTCCGCTACTTAAAGGCAATTCCTTATTTCCAGTTATCTTTAACTGCGAAGAGGTCTCCCACAATAGCTCATCCAATTCTAGCGAGGCCAAAAGATAATTACTGTAATAACTGTGGCTATCTAATATACTAAAAAAGGCCTCGTAGATTAATACCGCGCCCAAGGCCAAAACGCAGGTTGCCACCAAAACCTCAATCAACGTAAAACTCCTAATCCCAATTTTTAATATCATCTGCGCTCTCTACCCCATCCCTGCCCAAGGAATAGAGGTCATAGTCGCTAACGCGATGCTCGCCTGGACATTTATATTTATACTCCCTCCCCCAAGGGTCAATAGGTTTTTTCTCTAAATATGGGCCGCGCCAATTCTGGGCAGTAGGCGGTTTAACCAATAAAGCATTTAACCCCTCTTCAGTTGAAGGAAAATTGCCATTATCCATCTCATAGAGCTTCAAGGCCAAGGCAATATTCGAACGCACATCTGCCTCGGCAGCAGTAGAACGCGCCTGCTCTGACCTACCAGTAAGCCGCGGCATAACCATTGCCACCAAGGCCCCGATAATAATTACCACCAGCATAAGCTCAATAAGGGTAAAACCAAAGGAATGCCTTCTTGTCATACTGAAACCTCCTTTATCCTGATTCCTCCAGGTATTCCCGCCAGCGCTCCTCCAGGTCATTAAGGCTACGGATATAGCTGGGGTAGGCAAAGCGCAATGCCTCTTCCAATCTCTTACCATCGCGCAACTGGCGGCAAAACTCGGCAAAGCTATCCGAGCCATACTTCTCAATCAAAAAACCAACCAAAGACACAGACTGCAAATAATAGGTATTGACCAAGGCATCTCCGCTTAAAAATAATACCCCTGGCTCTTTATCCCGAGTGCGCGTTGTGCGGATATAAAGCCGGTCCTGCTCTGAGATTTTGCGTATATCCAGCTTCATCATATCTTCAATGGACAAAAGCTGGCTTTTCTGATAGAGATAGCTGGCATAGGCCTTTATTTGTTTGCGCTTAGGTAGCTCTGCCCACTGGGCAACTCCTTCATCAAGCCAAAGAGGTATCTCGCCTTTAAACCCCACAAAGTCGCGAAAGATAAGATGGGCTATCTCATGAGGCAAAATCGAATCTAAAAAACCCCGGCTCAAGACAAAACTGGCAATCAGCTTATTTTTGTAATCCGCCATACCCTGCGACCACGAGGGTTGATTGGTGGCCTGCAAAAAAGAGTCATGGTTAGGATAGATATAAATCTTAACTCGTTTATCCCAGGTCCAAAAGTCGCTATAACGGGCATAGCCAATATCCGAGGCGATCTGGCGATAATAAAGCTCAGCCTTATCCGCCACCTCCTGGGCAAAACGTTCATCACTGCTATAAAAAACAAGGAAATGTTCTCCATTGATCTGATTCCACTGCCCTGCCCCAGCAATACCCAAAGAAAACCAAAAAAGACTGAGCAAAATAAGGCTTTGCCTAATCATCTTGCCATTATATTTATCTCAAAAATAGGTAAAAGCATCGCCACCACCACAAAACCCACTAACAGGCCCATAATCAGAATCAATAGCGGCTCCAAAAGGTTAGTCATTATCCGCACTGTCTCTTCGGTATCCTGTTCATAGGAATCCGCCACCTCGGAAAAGGCCTCGGATAATTTACCTGACTCCTCTCCCACGCTTATAAGGTTGGTCATAAAAGAAGGAAAAAGTTTGGCTGCCTTAAGGCTTGCCCCCAAAAATCCACCCTGCTGTAATTCGTTCAAGCTTGCCTTAAGGCTTTCCCTTAGCATTTCATTTTCTACCACTGGATAAGCCACACTAATTGCCTTTAGTATAGGGATACCGCTTTTCAAGAGTAGCTCCATTGTCCGGCAAAAACGGCCTAACTCTGACTTAAGGATAAATTTACCAAAAAGAGGAATCTTCAAGGCCAATCGCGAAAGCGGCAATTTCGAGGACTCTGAGCGTAGCTTCAGCCAGAAAAACAAAACCAGCAATAAAAATCCAACCCAAAACCAGAATTGGCCTAAAATATGGCTCACCTTAAGCAGAATTCTCGTCGGTAAAGGAAGTTTATGACCATAACCCAAAAATATCCTGGAAAGCCGCGGCATCACAAAGGTAAGCATAAATACAACTGTGCCTACCCCTACAATCACCATTAGTAAAGGATAGGCCAAGGCCATCCGTATCCGCGAAAGCGTCTCCTCCTGCCTGGCGCGGTAATTGGCTATGCGCATCAAGACCTCAGGTAAAACCCCGCTATCCTCACCTGCGCGTACCATCGCGATGTATAAAGGTGGAAACGACCTCGGGAAAAGGCCAAGCGCTGATGAGAATGTCTCTCCCTCTTTTACTGCCTGGTATATCTTGAACACCGTATATTTTAAGGCAGGGTTATCAGACTGGCCGGCAATGATATCCAGGCTTTTTAATATCGGCACACCTGAACGCAGGAGGCTGGCTAACTGCCGGCTAAAAATAGTAATCTCCGAAGCTTTTACACTGTGACCAAAACCCAAACCCTTTGCCGGCTCTTTATCCGCCTTGTCCTGAGATACAGCTTGTGGTTTTAGTTGGATAGGCACATAACCTAATGCGCTTAACCTCTCAATTGCCTCTTTTTCGGTCTGGGCATCGAGCGTGCCTTCAACTACCTGCTCAGGCCCTTTTTTGGCGCGATACTCAAATATAGGCATACCTAAGCTGCCTCCTTACTCACAAAATTATTCAAGCGTGCCCGTTGGGCACTGGTGATATCCAAGAAACAAACTGCAGTATCAAAGATGCCTTCCTGGGCAGTAGCCTCCACCCTCATCACTTTGGCCAAACACTCCACTGGCGGCTGGCCATCGCTTAACTCCACCTTAAGCTCAATTATTGTGCCAACAGGCAATGGTTCAGTTGTAACCAATAATAACCCTCCTGCTGAGATATTTTTAGTAACAGAATCTGCAGCCGGGCCAACAGCTTCTTTTAAAGATAAATCCTCGACCTTGAGTATATGGTAACTTACCCGGGCCTGAAAATTAAGCCGGCGGTACACCCGCAAATCAAGGGGAGAACTTGTCAAAGTCTCCAGATTAGGCAAAGAGGCAGGTAAGGAAGGTTGCGCTTTTTCTTCCGGGGTGGTTAATTTTTCCTCACTGGCAGTAACCTTGATAATCTCTTCCGGCGTGGTAACCCCACTCATTACCTTATGCCAACCATCCTGGCGCAGGGTACGCATACCTTTGCGCAGGGCAACCTTTTTTATCTCATCGGAGGATGCCTTCTTCAAAATCTGCTGCCGGATATCGCTATCTACGAGCAAGATTTCATATATTGCCGTGCGGCCAAAAAAGCCAGTAAAATTGCAACTACTGCAACCCTTGCCGCGAAAAACCTTAATGCCTGTATAATCCCTCAGGCCCAAGTCCGTAGCAATAAGCTGCTTTAATTCTTCCGAGGCCGAGGTATCCTCGTATTTGCAGTTAGGGCAGATTACCCTGACTAAACGCTGGGCAATAAATGCCTCAACGCTGGAGGCCAAAAGATAAGGCTCGACCCCAATGTCAATTAGACGGGTGATACCGCTGGGTGCGTCGTTGGTATGCAAGGTAGAAAAAACCAGATGCCCAGTCAAGGCCATCCTTATGGCAGTCTCGGCAGTTTCAAAATCGCGCACCTCCCCTACCATAACCACATCCGGGTCGTGACGGAGGATGCTACGTAGTCCCCGGGCAAAATCCAGGCCAATCTCAGGATTCACCTGTATCTGGGTGATTCCTTTCATTTCATATTCAATAGGATCTTCGATGGTGATGATTTTGCGGTCCTTGGTATTTATGCGGCTGAGGCAGGCATAAAGGGTAGTAGTCTTGCCGCTTCCCGTAGGCCCGGTTACGAAAACTATACCGTGTGGCCGCTGGATGAGCGATTCAAAAATCTGAAGCTCTTGTTTAGAAAGCCCTAACTTTTCCAGGCTAAAAAGCATAGTGGTAGGAAGAATCCTTACTACTACGCTCTCGCCAAAAGGCGTAGGGATAGTGGATATCCTCAAGTCAAGCATCTCATCGCCTATCTTGACAATAGCGCGGCCATCCTGGGGAAGACGCCTCTCAACGATATTTAAATTAGACATAATCTTGATACGCGAGATTATCGCATTGAGAAAACTCTTTATTTCCGCCGGCACCGGGGCCTCGTACAATATCCCATCGATACGGTAACGCAAAGATACGCTATCACGGTAGGGCTCAATGTGGATATCAGTAGCGCGCTTCCTGTGCGCCTCCAGGATTATCTGATTGACTAAATTTATAACCGAGGCATCATCAGCTAATTTTTCAATATCCTCAACCCAGGAATAAGCTGTTGCCTCAGCACGGCCAGCTGGTGCCTGGGCCTGGGTATAAATCTTATCCAATGTCTCAGCACCCAAACCATAGTATTTCTTTAAGGCCTCTTCAATCTCGAAACGGGGCGCAAGCTGTATCTGTAAGGGATACCCCAGCTGCATCCGTATCTCATCCTGCGTCTTTAAATCTAATGGCCGAGACACAGCTATAACAAGCTCTCTGTCCTTTAAGGCAATCGGCATAAAGGAGTAGTAAGTAGCAATCTTCACTGGCACCTTTTCAACTATTGCCTTATCGATGGTTAAATCCTTCAGGCTAACCAGAGGCAGGTTTAACTTCTTGGAGAAAATAGAGACTATTTTCTCCTCAGGGACTATCCTACGGCTAATCAAAAGCGAATCAAGGCTTACAGCCTGGGATTCTGATTCAGTCAACAAGGCAGAAATATCCTTAGAGGAAACAAGCCTCTCCTCAACCACTCCTTCAGCTAAGAGCTTATCTAACCTTTTTGCCATATCTTTTTTAAAATTAGGAGTGCCTAAGCCAAAGCACCTATAAGATAAAACTCCTCCTCTGGCCGTGAGTCTAAACTACCTGAGATAATGCGCTCACAACCCTCGAGGGTCTGCTCTATAGTTACGTAAGCCCCTTTTTTTCCAGTATAGGCCTCGCCTACAAAAAATGGCTGGGTGAGAAAATTCTGCAATTTGCGTGCCCGTTCATACAAAATGCGGTCAGCAGAAGATAGCTCGTCTATTCCCACAACCAAGACAATCCTTCTTAATTCCTCGTATCTCTGGAATATACGGATAACCTCCTGGGCTATCTCAAAGTGCCTGCGGCCTACAATATCAATATCCAGGTTTGCCGAAGAAGAAAGCAAAGGGTCAATTGCCGGATACAACCCCAGTTGAATCCGCTCGCGGGACAAAACCAATACCGAATCCAAAAAACTAAATATGGTTACAACTGCCGGGTCAGTCAGGTCATCGGCAGGCACATAAACCGCCTCGATAGAGGTAATCGAACCTCCGGATTCCAGGGATGTCCTAATCCTTTCGTGAAATTCACTAACCTCGGCAATCAGGGTAGGCTGATACCCGGTCTCTGAAGGTACCCGGCCTAAAAGCGTGGATATCTCCGCTCCTGCCTGTACAAAACGGAAGATGTTATCGCAAAAAAGCAAGACATCCTGATTCTTCTTTTGAATCGCCTCGGCCATAGTTATACCTGTCATCGCCACCCCAAAGCGCGCGCCCGGCGGCTCATTCATCTGGCCAAAGACCAACATCGTCTTGGATAAGACATCGTGCTTCAAAAGTTCAAAGTATAGTTCATTACCCTCGCGGATACGCTCTCCAATTCCAACAAAGACGCAGCTACCCTGGTACTTCTTAACGATATGCTGAATAATCTCCAAGGTCAAAACGCTCTTGCCTAAGCCTGCGCCGCCTAATATGCCGGTCTTACTTCCTTTGACCAGAGGAAAAAGAAGGTCGATTATCTTTATCCCAGTCTCCATAATCTCAAAACCTTTTTTCTTGGACTTATCCTGATTCATACGCACAAAACTACCCATATCTGGACGACGGATAGAAACAGCCTCTTGGCACCTAACCTCACCCTTCTGGTCAATGGGCTGGCCAATAACATTGATAAGCCTACCGTAAAGGCCCTCACCAGCAGGAATCTTCACCGCATCATCCACTACCACCGCCTCAGCCTGCCTTTGTAGATTAATGGTAGAATTAATGGCAATACAACGGGCAATATTGCCTGGCAGATGCTCTGCCACCTCTAACACAATCAACTGGCCATCAACGCTCTTTGTGTGGATAATGGAAAAAATGTTTGGCACATCCTGCCCAGAAGAAAACCTTACATCTACAACTGGGCCTTGGACTGCCGCAACCCTTCCTTTTATCCCTGCCTTTGCCATTGCCAAAACACCCCGCTTGAATATTAAACCAACAAAACCAGCCCCTAAAGCTAATGGGCATAAAGTATGCGCGCGCTAAAAAGCTCACGCATATTACGGTCAATCAACTCATGCCGCACCCTAAAATAAGTCAGTCTCAATTTATTATCCATCTCCTTCAGTTTCTGCAGGCTCTCCTCTAAATGGACATAACGGGCAGCAAACTCAGCCAAACGGCTTAAACCAAATATCTCATACAGCCTCTGGCCTAACCAAAGATAAAGCAGGTACTCAACTATATCATCAAGAGGCGACTCTAAAATTATATCCTTTGGCCCATTGTCTACTGCTTGCCCTACTGCAGGCTTAGGTCTAAAAGGAAGGCAAGGTACCACCTCTATCCTCTGGACAGTAAAAGATACTGGCCGGGCAAATACTATCTTCAAAAAACCATAACCCTTGGACAAAAATCTCTTTATTGTATAGTCCCTCACCTGCATCGCCTGGACATAACGCTGCTCATCAATAATCCCCGGAAAACCGACAAAACCTACCCCTGCCTCGCGGGCATAGACCTTACCCCGCTGACCAATCACAATCAGCTCACCCGGCCCTTCTTCAAGTTGCGCCACTGCAGCCTGGATAATCTGCATATTCAGGCCCCCAAGTAAACCTGTATCCGAGGTAACGGCAATCACCAAGCCCTTCTTGCTGGCAGGCTGCAGAAAAGGGTGTCTTACTAAATTAAAATCAATAAAGTCAAGAAAACTTTCCACTGATAAACTAAAATCCTCAAACAAACGCACCTTCTCCTCCAAGGCCCGGTATTGGCTGACGGCAATATTCTTTAAGACATCGATCAAAGAGGCCAGACCACGGTTGAACTCCAGCTCTTTTTTTATGCCTGAAAGTGTCTTCATTGCTCTTTAATAGTAGCCATATAATCATTCAACACTACATCCAAATTCTCCTTCAATTGCGCAGAAAGCTCTTTGGTCGCGCGGATTGTCGGCAACAACTCCGCAAAACGCTCGCTGATAACCTGGCGAATCTCCCGGCGAAACCTCTGGATTTGCGCGCTGGATAGATTATCCAAAAGACCCTTATTGAGGGCATAAAGATAAACCACCTGCTCCTCCAAAGAAACCGGATTGTTCTTATCCTGGGTAATCAGTTGGTTTATCGCCTCTCCCCGTTTGAGCCGGGCCTGCGCCTCAGCAGAAAGCCCAGTAGTGCGCAGTTGGGTCATCTGCAAAAGCTCTTTATATTGAAGGTACTCCAGGCGCAGGGACTTACTAAACTCCTTCATTGCTGACCACTGGGCGCGGTTTCCTATACGGGATACAGAAAGCCCAAAGTCAATTGCCGGCTTGAATCCTTTATTGAAAAGCGCAGTGGAAAAATAAAGTTGGCCATCAGTCATTGAGATAAGGTTGGTTGGAATATAGCCAGTAAGGTCACCCTGGAGGATTTCAACAATTGGCAAAAAGGTCATTGTTCCTCCGCCCAGCTCTGGCCGAAGGCAGCCAGCGCGCTCCATAAGTTGGGAGTGGACATAAAATATATCTCCGGGGTAAGCCTCCCTTCCTGGCGCACGCTCCAAAAGAAGCGAAATCTGCCGGTAAATCCAGGCGTGTTTGGTCAAATCGTCAGTAACCAGTAAAACATCCTTGCCTTGAGACATAAAAAACTCTCCCAGCATACAGGCAGTATAAGGGGCAAGATACTGCTCGCCAGCTGAAACTGAGGCAATACCGCTTACTACAATAGTATACCTGAGCGCATCCTTCTCCTTTAAAATATCAAGAATCTTTAAAAGGCTGGAGTAAGGCTTTCCAATACAACAGTAGATACAAATGACCCCTGTATCCTTCTGGTTCAAGATAGCATCTATGGCCACCGTGGTCTTTCCTGTAAGCCTATCTCCAATTAAAAGCTGCCTCTGACCCTTGGCCAAAGGAATAATCGCATCAATAATAAGCGTGCCTGACTCTAAGGTCTCCTTTACTGGCTGCCGTTCCATAACCCCGGGTGCAACCTTAAAGACAGCAAGATACTCCTCTGGCTCGATAGGCCCTAATCCGTCAAGCGGCTGGCAAAGGCTATTTACAACCCTGCCGATAAAACCCTTTGAGGCAGGCAGTTTA
>Ga0272448_1002875_pt1 | contig 21033 bp, 22 predicted proteins | sample YNPCB0191_FD_202220 | JGI IMG/M metagenome (GOLD analysis project Ga0272448, IMG submission 202220) | Hot spring sediment microbial communities from Yellowstone National Park, WY, United States - YNP-CB-019-1 | ecosystem: Environmental > Aquatic > Thermal springs > Hot (42-90C) > Sediment... | reverse complement strand
GTGGGCCTACCTGTAGACTTTCTATAATTTATCCTCTAACAAAGAATGAAGTAAATTTATCTTTTTATGATTATACTGCCAGAAAAATGTGCAATGTCGATAAGGATAAATTATTGGTAAGTATCCCCTATGATAAAATCCCTAAGATAATGGAAAGTATTGATAAATGCTCTGCGGGCAAAGCAGAGATTGAATTTCCTCAAGAGTTCCGCCAGTTTCTACAATCCCGACTTACTACTAAGAAAGAATAAAATATGTTTGGAAAAAATAGGATAAGGAAAAGTCTAAAGGTTTCTTTCTGGGATGGCGTCTTTGCTTCCGGGATGAATGGTTTGATTACCGATTACATCACTCCTTATGCACTTTTTCTAAAAGCCACAACATTACAGATCGGTTTTTTAACTGCCTTTCCCAATTTAAGCTCCGCTTTAGTGCAGTTAGTTACACCGGAATTAACGGAAAAATTAAAAAGTAGAAGAAAAGTAATCAATTTATTTGTATTTTTGCATCTATTGATGTTTATCCCGATTATGCTTATCCCTTATCTATTTAAATGGCAACCCGCTTTATTTTTAATAATTTTTATTACCCTGTTTAGTAGTTTTAATGCTTTAGCCGGACCTGCCTGGGCATCTTTGCTTTCCGAATATGTACCTTATAAATCGCGGGGAAAATACTTTGGCTGGCGCAATAAAATTTTTGGAATAGTGACCGTAGTTTTTGCTTTTGTTTCTGGTTTTATCTTACATAATTTTAGAAACAATTTATTAAGAGGATTTTTAATCATTTTTGGTATGGCTTTTGTTTTTAGATTTATCTCCTGGTATTTTTTAATCCAGATGTATGAACCAACTTTTAGATTGAAAAAAGAAGCTTATTTTAGTTTTCTTGATTTCGTCAAGCGCTTAAGAGTTTCTAATTTTGCTAAATTTGTTATTTTTGTATCGAGTTTAAATTTCTGTGTTAATTTAGCAGCACCTTTTTTCTCTGTATTTATGCTTAGAGATTTAAAATTTAATTATATTATTTATACGATTTTAGTTACTACGGTTCCCATTTTTCATATCCTTACGATTGATCGCTGGGGAAAACTTGCGGATAGGATTGGAAATCTAAAAATTTTAAAAATCACCTCTTTATTTATCGCATCATTACCACTTTTTTGGATTATCAATCAAAATCCCTTTTTTCTTATTTTGATTCAGGCTCTTTCTGGTTTTGCCTGGTCAGGGTTTGGACTCTGTGCTACCAATTTTATCTACGATGCGGTAAGTCCTGAAAAAAGAACCCGCTGTATTGCTTACTTTAATGTTTTTTCAGGGACCGCCTCCTGTTTAGGAGCGCTTTTAGGTGGTTTTTTAATAAACTTTTTACCGTCACTTTTTAATTATAAAATTTTATCACTTTTTCTTATTTCAAGTGCTTTGAGATTTTTGGTAGCCATTAATTTATCCCGTAAAATAAAAGAAGTAAGACCGGTAGAGGAAGAAAAAAGTATAGATTTATTTTTTAAGGTTGTGGGGATAAAGCCAATTTTGGGTAATTCTCGGGATTTAAGGGTTTTTTTAAGGCAAGAGGATTAATTATATGCTTGATATTAAAGAATTAGATTTAGAGAAATTAAAAAAGATTTTAGAGGAATGGAATTTTCCTAATTTTCATGCCGGTCAAATTTTTTCTTGGATTTATAAAAAGAATGTTTTAGATTTTTTAGAAATGACGGATTTACCTATGGATTTAAGAAAAAAATTAAAAGAGAATTTTTATATCTGTGGCTTAAATTTAGTAGAAAAACTAACTTCCCAAGATGGCACGGAAAAATTCCTCTTTCAGTTAAAAGATAAAAATTATATCGAAGCAGTTACTATCCCTACGGAAAAAAGACTTACCGGATGTATATCCGCTCAGGTAGGTTGTAAATTTTCCTGTAAGTTCTGTGCTTCTGGTCTTTTAGGTTTTAAGAGGAATTTGAGTTTTTTAGAGATATTAGATGAAGTTTTACTTTTGAAGAAAAATTCTTCTAAGACCCTTAGCCACCTTGTCTTTATGGGGATAGGGGAGCCTTTGGATAATTATGAAAATGTCATCAAAGCCATTCGGATAATAAATTCAAAAGATACCTTTAATATTGGAGCAAGAAGAATTACTATCTCAACCTGTGGGATCATCCCGGCGATTAATAAGTTATCGGAAGAAAAATTACAGGTAGAGTTATCCATCTCTTTGCATGCAGGAGATGATAAAGTTAGGTCTTTAATTATGCCGATAAATAAAATTTATCCTTTGAGAGATCTAATCTCTACTTGTAAGGAATATATCCAAAAAACAAACCGGCAGATAACCTTTGAGTATATCTTAATTAAAGGGATAAATTCGGACTTGCCAAATGCCAAAAAATTAACTAATATATTAAAGGGTTTAAGGTTATGTAAAGTAAATCTTATCCCTGCAAATCCAGTTAAAGAACATAATATAGAACCACCCAATAAGTTAGAGGTTTTATTGTTTAGGGATTACTTATTAAAATCAGGAATAAATGTAACCTTAAGAAGACCGCGGGGAAAAGATATTCAGGCAAGTTGCGGACAATTACGTTTAAAATATGAGAAATAAAATATTAGTTCTATTGTTGGTTAGTTCTTTTGCTTTTTTATCCTGTGCAAAGGAAGAAATAAAGAATATCAACTCAACGGGGAAAAATATTATCTGCTTTGGCAATAGTATTACCGCAGGCTATGGAGTAAATAAAGAAGAAGCCTATCCTTATCTTTTAGAAAAGATGCTTAATTTTCCCGTAATCAATGCAGGTTTAGATGGAGATACAACTACGGAAGCCTTAAAGCGCATAAAAACAGATATTTTGGATAAAGAGCCTTATTTAGTAATTATTGAATTGGGAGGGAATGATTTTTTAAGACAAGTTCCTTTAGAGACCACTTTGAAGAATATAGAAGAGATGATTAAGCAGATTCAGGCAAAAGGTGCGATGGTAGCACTTTGCGATATAAGTGTAGGGCCATTTATGGGAGATTATTATCAAGGATATAAAAACTTAAGCAAAAAACATAAAACCATATTTATCCCTCATCTTTTAAGGGGCATATTAACCCAGCCAGAACTTAAGACAGATTATCTTCATCCCAATGCTCAGGGCCAGAAGTTAATTTCCCAGCGTATATATAAGGTAATCGGAGAGTATCTGCGTTTGAAATAGTCTATCTAATTTGCAAAATTAAATATTAAATGTATAGTAAAAGATTATCGCCAAAAATCAAATAAATTGACTAATCTTAAAATATTCTTTATAATATTTTAGAATTTATTGGGCGGTTAGCTCAGCTGGATAGAGCGTGTGACTTACATTCACAAGGTCAGGGGTTCAAGTCCTCTACCGCCCATTTTAGTTAGAGTTCATAGTTCATAGATTAAATATCCAGTTATAAACTAAAAAGGGCCCGTGGTGTAGTCTGGTTTAACACGTCAGATTGTCGATCTGAAGATCGCGAGTTCAAATCTCGTCGGGCCCGCCAGTCTTTATACCCTTTCTTTTAATTTTTATTTTATGAAAAGTAAGGTATATTTTATTGGAATAAATCAAGAGGATGATGTTTTTTTAATTTCTCAAAGAGTAAAAAGGCTTTGTGAGGAAAGTAAGGTTTTGGATTTTATTTTGAAAGATGATTTAATTGCCATAAAGATACATTTTGGCGAAGAAGGAAATACCGGTTTTGTAAAACCTCAGTATGTAAAGGTAATTGTAGATGAGATTTTAAAGAAACAAGCAAAAGCATTTCTATCCGATACAAATACCTTATATAAAGGAAAACGCACCAACTCCCAAAGCCATTTAGAATTAGCCAAAACCCATGGATTTAGTAAAGAAAATTTGGGGATAGAGATTATCATTCCTGATGATCAAAAAAAAGAAAATGTTTCTGAAGTTACCATTAATAGAAGGTTTGTAAAGACCGCCAAAATTGCCAAGATATTTTTAGAAAATAATGGTTTAGTAGTGATAAGTCATTTTAAAGGGCATCTGATGACCGGTTTTGGCGGTGCTTTAAAAAATGTCGGTATGGGTTGTGCCAGTAGAGAGGGGAAACTTTTTCAGCATTCGGATATTGCACCGGTTGTTTATAAAGATAAATGTGTAGGTTGCGGTGAGTGCGTAAAGGTATGTCCAAAAGGAGCAATTAGAATTATCGGTAATAAATCTGAGATTGATCCAAAAATATGTATCGGTTGTGCCAGTTGTATTGCGGTCTGTAGTTACTTTGCAATTGATGTGGCTTGGGAAAAAGGGGCAAGCGCTATTCAGGAGAAAATGGTCGAATATGCCTCTTCAGTAATTAAACTAAAAAAAGGAAGAATCGCCTTTTTTAATTTTTTATTAAAGATAACTAAAGAATGTGACTGTATTGCTAAAGATGATCCTCGGATTTGTCCGGATATTGGGATACTTGCTTCAGAAGATCCCGTAAGTATTGATAAGGCAAGTTTGGATTTGGTAAATAAGACTTCAGGAAAAGATATCTTTAAAGAACTTCATCCTAAGCGCGACTATCAAAAACAACTTAATTATGCAAAAAAATTAGGATTAGGAAACCTTGATTATGAATTAATTAGAATAGGATAAGGAGTCAACTATTTAAAAATCAGTAGGTAGTAGATAGTAGGTAGGAGTTAGGGATAAAATTAGTAATCGGTAATCAGTAATTGGTAAATGGTAATTAAAGTGAATTTTATTAGTAAGTATTGAGTAGTAAGTAGTAAGAGGCAGGATTATTAAAAAATAAAAAACGAAATTAACGAACTCAACGAAATTAACGAAATTAACCAATTATCAATTTAACAATTTAAACTAAGGAGGCGATATGGTTACCATACAGGATTTTAAAAAATTAGAATTAAAGATAGGCCAGATTAAAGAGGTAAAGGACCATCCGAATGCGGATAAACTTTATATTGTAATAGTTGATCTGGGTGATAAAACTAAACAATTAGTTGCGGGTATAAAATCAAGTTATAAAAAAGAACAGCTTTTAGGAAAACAGGTAGTGGTAATAGATAATCTTGAGCCCGCGGTATTGAGGGGAGTAGAAAGTCAAGGTATGCTTTTAGCCTGTGAAGATGAAAAGGGGATTGCTATTATTAGTCCAGAAAGAAATGTAAAGTTAGGAAGTACCGTTAAATGATAAAACAGATTATTCCAGAAGAATTCTGCTTAAATTGTCGGCTCTGTTGTAGATTTGTTGAACAGGACTCGGTATGGGTTCCTCGCCTTTTAGATGATGAAAAAAAGAAATTAAAAGAGGATAAAATCAAATTGATTTTTTCTAAAAAAGAAGGGGTTTATTTTTGTTCATTTTTAGAGCCAGAAACAAATAAATGTAAGATCTATAAAGACCGTCCTTTTGAATGTCAACTTTACCCCTTTTTAATTAATTTGAAAGATAAAAAGCTCTTCTTAAGTTTAGATTTAAACTGTCCCTATGTAAAAGAAAAATTAAACAGTTCGGAATTACAAAAATATATAATTTATCTTTTAAATTTCCTTAATACTTCTAAAAAAAATATCTTAAACAATCCCCAAATTTTAAATACCTACAAAGATGTTTTAGATATTTCTCCTTTAGATTTTACTTATGTTTCTAAATAGACTATCTCTAAAAGATAAGACTCTTTTTTTAGAATACCTTAACTTAGATAAACACTATTTAGGTGCTTATTCTTTTTTGAATATCTATATTAATAAAGCTTTATACGATATCTACTGGGCAATAATTAAAGAAAATCTCTGTATATTTTTTAAGGATAAAATAGGAGCGTTTTTATACCTTCCACCTTTGGGAAAGAAAAAAGATGCTCAACTGATCAGAGAAATTTTTGCGATACTAAATGGATTTAACAAAAATAAGATAATTTCCCGCATAGAGAATGTAGAAGAAAAAGATGTTTCTTTTTACCAAAAGTTGGGTTATGATATAAAGGAAAAATATCCGGACTATCTTTATCTAAGAGAAGATTTAGTAAACTTAAAAGGGAATAAATTTAAAAGTAAGCGTGCCGGGATAAATTATTTTATCAGGCATTATAAATTTAGGTGTTTAGATTTTTCTTTAAAATATAAAAACTTTTGCCTTTCTCTTTATAGAGAATGGATGGATGAGCGCAGGATTAAATTTAATGATAAAATATACCAAGGTTTGCTTTTAGATAGTTTCAAGATGCTTAAATTATTACTAAACTATCCTCAACTGGGATTTAAAGGTTACATCGTAGAAGTGGATGGTAAAGTTAAGGCGTTTAGTTTAGGTTATCCCTTAAATGAAGAGGTCTTTTGTATATTGTATGAGATAACTGATCTTAAGATAAAAGGTTTAAGTCAATTTATTTTCCATTATTTTTCTAAAAATCTTTTAGGATACAGATACATAAATGCTTTAGATGATTCGGGATTAGATAATTTACGCAGAACAAAACTTTCTTATCATCCTATAGAGTTAGTTTCTAACTATATTGTAAAAGAAAAATGCATTTAGATGAAGTAGAGTTTACTATTTTTGATACGGAGACGACAGGATTAGACCCACAGTTAGGAGATAGGATTATCGAAATCGCTGCTTTAAGATTTAAGGGAGATGAAAAGATCTCTTCTTTTCAAAGTCTAATCAATCCTTTAAGGGATTTACCCTTATCTGCGCAGAGGATAAATAATATCAGTCCAGAAATGTTAGAAAACGCTCCTACGATAGATAAGATTATGCCTTCATTTTTGGAGTTTATTAAAGGAAGTTACTTATGTGCCTATAATGCCTCCTTTGATTTTTCTTTTCTGGAAAATGAATTAAAACTCATAGGATTACCAAGCATCTCAGATAAAATGATAGTTGATCTTTTGAAGATGAGTAAGGAATTATTACCCGGCCTTCCCCGTTACGCTTTATGGTTTGTAGCAGAGAGTTTAGGCATAAAAGCATCAGAACTTCACCGTGCCTTTAGAGATGTTGAGGTTAGTTTTGAGATTTTTAAAAAATTAAAGAGGATATTTTTTGAGAGAGGACTTTCTGACTTGGATAGTTTTTTAAATTTATTTTGCCTTGAGGGGAGTTTTTTAAATAATCTAAATTTACAAAAAATCTCTAAGATTCAGGAAGCCATAGACCTTAAGGCAAAGATTAAAATAAAATACTTTTCGCATAAAGATGCGGAAGTTTCCGAAAGGGAGATTATCCCTAGCCAGATAAAAGAAGAGAAGTATTTAGTAGGTTTTTGTCTTTTACGCAAAGAGGAACGCACCTTTAATATTGAAAGGATATTAAACTTAGAGATCTTAAATGGATTTTAAAGTTATAAGACTGCCCTTTTTTGTTAAAAAACCCATACTTGCTTTAGGAAGCCATACAAAGAATAGCCTCTGTTTTGCAAAAGACGACTATGCTTTGATGAGTAGGATACATTCTGATTTAGATAATTGGCAGGATTTTTTGGATTTTCAGAAAGACTTAAATTATCTTTTAAAAAAAAGACCGCAGATTTTTGCCTGCGATTTACATCCAGGTTATCGCTCTACAGAAGTGGCAGATGAGTTGGCAAGAAATTTTTCCTTAAAGAAGATCCAGCATCATCAAGCCCATATCGCTTCCTGTATGGTAGATAATAGATTAAAAGAAAAAGTTATTGGGGTTTCCTTTGATGGTACGGGTTTAGGATTAGATAATCATCTTTGGGGAGCGGAATTTTTTGTAGGTAATTATTATGGATTTAAAAGATGCGCTCAACTTAAATATATAAGTTTAGCAGGTTCAGAGATGGCGATAAAAGAACCTTGGCGTCTTACTTTTAGTTGGCTTTATGATAGGTATAAGGATAGGATTTTTAAACTTAAGATAGATTTTATAGAAAGATTAAATAAGAAAAAATTATTGATTATAAAAAAGATGTTGGATAATAAATTCAATTCTCCTTTATCCAGTAGTATGGGAAGACTATTTGATGCGGTAGGGGTTTTGGTTTTAAATAGGTTTTTTTCTGAATACGAAGGGCAAATCCCTAAAGATCTGGAGGGCTTGGCTAAATCATTTAAAGAGTACTCTTTTAATTTAAAAATTTATCCTTTTAAGATTAAAAAGCAAGACGGTCTTTATATCATTGATCCTACGGATATATTTTTAAAGATAATTAAAGATATAAAAGATAAAGAAGATAAGAAAAAGATTTCTTTTAGATTTCACTTAACTGTAGCGAAGATGGTAGAAAAAGTTTGTTTAAAATTAAAAAAGGATACCTCGATAAATAAAGTGGTATTAAGTGGTGGTGTCTTTCAGAATAGCGTTTTATCTAAACTTATTTTAGATTTATTAACTAAGGATAATTTTGATGTTTTTTTTCATAAAGAGATACCCTGTTTTGATGCGGGTATTTCTTTAGGGCAAGTTGCCTTAGCCAATTTTTCATAAAATATGTGTTTAGGGATCCCTTTAAAGGTAAAAAAGATTGAGGGCGATTTTGCTTTAGTTTCTGCAGGAGGATTTCAGTATAAAGTTAATATTCAGATGGTGGATAATTTAAAAGTAGGAGATTATGTGATGGTCCATGCAGGATTTGCTATCCAGAAAATCGACCCTCAAAAGGCAAAAGAAACATTAAAGGCGATAAATGAGATACGTTGATGAATTTAGGGATAAAAGGTTAGTGGGAAAGTTAGTGAATAAGATTAAAAATTTAGAAATTAAACAGGATATTCAGATTATGGAGGTATGCGGTACGCATACTGTAAATTTTTTTAAGTTTGGATTGCATAATTTAATTCCTGCTTCTTTAAAGATGATCGCTGGTCCAGGTTGCCCCGTATGTGTAAGCCCACAAGATTATATCGATAAAGCGATTGCCTATTCTAATATAAAGGATATAATTATTAGTAGTTTTGGGGATTTAATTAGAGTACCGGGAGAAAACTCTTCTTTAGATAAAGAAAGAGCAAAGGGAAAGGATATACGGATCGTTTATTCACCCTGGCAGGTATTAGAGATAGCCAAAGATAATCCCCATAAAAAAGTTTTATTCTTGGCAGTAGGTTTTGAGACCACTGCACCTTCTATTGCTTTAACGATAAAGGAGGCAAAAAGAAGAAAATTAAAAAATCTCTTTTTTCTTCTATCCTTAAAGAGGATGCCTCCGGTAATGGAGTATCTTTTAAATGATAGAGAAATAAAGATTCAAGGGTTTTTATGTCCAGGGCATGTCTCTACAATTATTGGGGTAAGACCCTATGAGAGATTGGTTAAGAAATATAAAATTAACTGCTGTATTACTGGATTTGAGCCTGTAGATATTTTGGAAGGAATTTTTATCCTTTTAAATGGGATCTTAGAAAAAAAATCTTTTGTTTTTAATCAATATAAAAGACTGGTTAGAAAGGAAGGGAATCCCAAGGCTTTAAGAATCATAAATGAAGTTTTTAAAATCGCTTCCAGTTTCTGGCGGGGGATAGGTGAAGTGAAAGAAAGCGGATTTATTTTGCAGGAAAGATACGCTGATTTTGATATAGAGAAAATTTTCCCTATTAAGTTAGAAAAAAAAGAAAAGATTAATCCCTGTAGGTGCGGGGATGTTTTAAAAGGAAAAATTGATCCTTCTCAATGTCCTTTATATATAAAAAGATGTAATCCCACTAACCCTTTTGGTCCCTGTATGGTTTCTCAAGAAGGAGCCTGTTATGCTTGGTATCACTACCATCAAAAAGAAAATTAACCTTTTTTTATTTATCTTTTTAATTTTTGGCTGTAGTAAAAGTCCCTCTTTAGATAAAGCAGACCACTTCAGTCGTTTGGCTAAGGATTACTATGAGAAGGCAGTAAGAGAATACCAGAGATTAATTGATAAAGGAAAGCAGAATGAAGAAGTTTATTTTAAATTGGGCAAACTTTATTTTGAGCATGGAGAATACCCTTTGGCTATAGAAGCCTTTAAAAAAATAAAAACTACCGAGGCAAAGAAATATCTCGCCATAAGTTATTATAAGTTGGCTGATTTTACTTCTGCCTTAAAGATCTTTGATGAATTAGGAGCCTTAGAGGATGATTTTTATCTTTATTATTATGCACTTTGCTGTGAAGCACTCAATCTCTATCCTCAGGCAAAATCTATTTATAACAGAATAAAAAGCCAGCCCTATTTAAATTTAGCCAAACAGAATTTAGAAAAGATCGAATACAGTTTTAAAGAGGTTGAAGAGGATTTAAGAAGATTTTTTGATAAAAAATTTTCTAAGGAGTTTTATCCTGAAGCATCGGTTTTGTTCTTATTGGTAGATGAGAATGTGGAACTGCAAGGAGAAAATTTTAGTATCTATACCGGACATTTCATCATCAAGATTTTAGATGAGAGGGGGAAAGAAAACTTTTCTGAAGTAGTAATTAATTATGATTCTACCTATGAGAAACCTTTCTTAGAATTTGCCCGTACGATAAAGGAGGATGGCAGTTCTGTTTATGTAGGCAAAAAACACATGCGCGATGTTTCGCGTTACTTAGATTTCCCCCTATATAGTAATGCACATAGTTTAATCCTTTCTATGCCTGAGATAACCGTGGGTTCAATTATTGAATATAAATTTAAAATTTTTAAAAATCAACTTATTGATAAAAAACATTTCTCTTTAAGTTATTCTCTGCAAGAAGATGAACCGATTTTAGAGGCGAATTTTTCTGTAAGTGTTCCTTTAGATACAAATTTAAATATCAAGATCTTAAATGATATCTATAATCCATTAGGAAAGGACCTTTCTCCTTCTATTTTAAAAGAAAAAGATAGGATAAAGTATATTTGGCATTTTGAAAATATCCCTCAGATTATCTCTGAGCCCAATATGCCCCCTTATACAGAGATAAATCCTTTAATAATTGCCTCTACTTTTTCTTCTTGGAATCAGATCTATAATTGGTGGTGGCGCTTAGCCAAAGATAAAATTAAAGTAACTGCTCCTATAAAGGAGATGGTAGAGAAATTAGTTAAGGATGCCAAAACCGATGAAGAAAAGGCGCGTTTAATCTATGAATTCTGTGCGCGTAATATCCGTTATGTAGCGGTTGCCTATGGACAGGCAGGATACGAGCCCCATCAGGCAGAGGAGATATTTTTGAATAAATACGGCGATTGTAAAGACCAGAGTATCCTTCTGGTGACTATGTTAAGGCAGGCAGGACTTAAAGCTTATCCGGTTTTGATTGGCACAAGGGATTATTTTAATCTCTATCCGGATTTCCCTTCTGTTTTATTTAATCACTGTATCGCGATGGTGGAGTTAGAAGGAAAATCTATATTCCTTGACCCTACCTGTTCTACCTGTTCTTTTGGAGATTTACCTTTAGATGATCAGGAGAGGAAAGTTTTGGTATTTAAGGATGAAGGTTTTGAAATAAAAGAAACTCCTTCTTTTTCTCATCTTCATAATAAAATTAAACACTCACTTAAAATAAATTTAAAAGCAGATGGAAAACTTGAGGCAGAAAAAGAGGTTGTTTCATCAGGGCTCTTTAATCAGGTTCAGCGTGCCTGGTTTTTGTATACGCAACCGGAGATGATAAGGCAGATTTTAGAGGAGAGGATTCAGGAGATATGTATTGGAGGAAAATTGGAAGGTTATAGTGTAGAAAACTTAGAGGATTTCCGTAAGTCAGTGATATTAAGATATAAATTTAAAGGTCCTTTCAATTGGGTAAATATGGATAATTTAAGGATTATCCCCCAGTTGGCGGATTTGGCTATAGATTTGGTAGCCAAAGAAAAGCGTAATTATCCTTTAGAGTTTGATTTATTAATTACAGAGGAAAGAGAGATAATCTTTGAACTTCCTGAGGGTTTTCGGGTTGAATATTTGCCTAAGGATATCCATATGGATTCGAAATGGATGGAATTTTTTGTGGAGTATAGAACCCAAGGAAGGAATATTTATTTTAAGCAGACCAAAATAATTAAAGAAAGAAAAATAGAACTTAAGGATTATCATCTTTTTAGAGAATTTTATCAAGAACTCCTAAAGAGGATAAATCAGAGGATAGTTTTAAAGAAGATAAGATGATGTTTAGAAAATATCCTAAGGAAAAAGAACGCAGAAGGTATATCCGTTTAGATAGTGTTTTTCCGGTAGAGTTTGCCCTTGTTGATGAGAGTAGTGGTTTTGTTTCGTCGTGGTTTCAAGGCTTTACCAATAACATCGGCAAAGGAGGGCTTTGTGTTTCGGTAAATAAACTCCCCCAAGAAATACTTTCTTTATTAAAAAAACCGCAAGTGAAATTCCTTTTAAAGATAGAGATACCTTTAAGAAAGAAACCTGCGCAAGCAAAGGCAAGATTGGCCTGGATGAAATTGATAGATGAAGAGTTAAATCGCTATAGTTTCGGTTTAAGTTATGAGGAGATTAGCAAAAAGGATAATCGGAGGATTTTTCATTACTGTATAGTTAAAAAATTTAGTTTCCCTTTGATAGCGACAACCGCAGTTATTTTACTGTTTAGTTTCACTTTAAGTGCATATTTAAATTTTAAACTCTTAAAAACAAATCGGGCTTTAGTTGAGCAGTTTGTAGATATATTAAAGAAGTCATCTGCTTTAAGGGATGAGATTCAAAATTTAAATAAAGAAAAAAATGAGCTTCAATTGAAACTTCAGGATACACAGATGAGTTTGAAGAACTTAGAGGAAGAAAAAGAAAATATCCTGCGCTTACAGAAAAAGAGATTACTGGAAGAAGAACAGGCAAAAGAAAAGATAAGTCAACTTTTAAAGAGGATTAAAGGTTTAGAAGAGGAAAGGGATGCGTTGAAAGATAAAATTTCATCTTTAGAGAAAAAGGAAACGCAGATTACCGAGAATCTCTTCTTATTAGACAAAAAAAGAACTGATTTAGAAAAGGTAAATGTAGAGAAGATGTACCAGTGGCTTAAAGTCCATCAGAATCCGCGCAGCGGACTTATTGCCAGTTACGAAGGCGATAAAGACTTAAAGGATGTTTCATTTTTATATGATCAGGCACTTTTAGCAATTCTTTATGTAAGATTTTCTGATTTTGAACGCGCAAAGAAGATATTCGATTTTTTTAAGTTTAAAGCAAAGAAACAATTCGGTGGTTTTTTGAATGCCTACTATACTTCAGATGGCCAGCCTGCAGAATATGTTATCCATAGTGGTCCGAATATCTGGTTGGGGATCGCCATTTCGCATTATATAAATAAAACTAATGATAAAAGTTATTTATCTTTATTAAAAGAGATCTTAGATTGGGTAATCTCTTTACAAAACGAAGATAAAGAAGGAGGGATAAGAGGAGGACCGCAGATAAGTTGGTATTCTACGGAACACAATTTAGATGCCTATGCCTTATTTAATATGGCTTATCAACTTACCGGTGAAGAGAAATACAAAGAAGCAAGAGAAAAGATAGTTAACTGGTTAATCTTACATGCCTATGACCGACCAGAGGTTCCGGTAAAAAGAGGAAAAGGTGATTCTACTATTGCTACGGATACCTATGCTTGGTCAATTGCCAGTTTAGGACCAGAAAGATTAGAGAGTATGGGGATGAACCCGGAGGCAATTGTAGAATTTGCCGAAAAATACTGCGGGGTAGAGATAGAGTTGGCAGGAAAAGAGCAAGAAAAAATTAAAGTAAAAGGTTTTGATTTTGCCCCTTCCCAGCATTTAGGAAGGGGTCCGGTGATTTCCTGTGAATGGACCAGTCAGATGATTTTAACTTATAAACTGATGGCGAAATTTTATAGAAAAAAAGAGATGCCTACTAAAGTTAATTACTATGAAAAAAAGGCAGAAAATTATTTAAATGACCTTTTTAAATTGATCATCTCCAGCCCCTCTCCTGTAGGTTGGGGAGAAAGTTGTCTTCCTTATGCGACTGAAGAGTTTGTAGATACCGGTCATGGTTGGGTTACCCCTAAGGGAAAAACTACCGGCTCTGTATCAAGTACTGTCTACGCTTTATTTGCCTATTATGGATTTAACCCTTTGGAACTTTAAAAATTTTATGCAAAATTTTAAAAAAGAGATAAAATATAAAGATATTAAAGAAAGGAGGAAGATGGTTAAAAAAATAATAGGTATTCTATTGGTTATTTTCCTGTTTTATAAAGAAGGATTTTCTGCGCCTTGTTATGGGACGAAACTGCCTCAAAAAAAGAGTTTTATCTGTGGGCTTCAGAGCCATTTAGTAGTTAAACGAAATCTTGAGGATGAGTATGGAAGGATAAAGAGTTTACAGAATTTTTTCTTGCTTTCTTATGGAGTAGTCGATTGGTTATCCTTAGATTTTAAAGTGGGTTCAGGTAATATAACCCAGCGTTCTTTAGAGGGGACAAAAATAAATTATCCTACAAATTTTGCCGGTGGATACGGTTTTCGTTTAAAGTTATACGATAAAGAAAATATAAAGATGGTTTTGGGTTTTCAACATATAAGTGTACATCCTCGCCATACTTTATTAGAACAAACAAAAAATCAGGCAATCTTGGATGATTGGCAGGGTTCTTTTTTAGTCTCCTATGGATTAAAGAGATTGACTTACTATTTAGGGGCGAAGTATTCACGTATGGATTATATCCATAGAGTAAATCAGGAGAGAAAAAGGAAGATGTCTGATTTGACTAAATCCTTAGGGTTGGTTTTGGGTTTTGATTTCGATATCGATGAAAAAACCTATCTCAATATCGAAACACAATTTTTGGATGTAAAAGCATTTTCTTTTAGTTTAAACTATAAATTTTAATTATGCCCATTTACGAATATATCTGTAACCAATGTAATAAAACATTTGAATTTCTTTTAATGAGTAAAGACGAAACCGTTACTTGCCCTTTTTGCCATTCCACTGATCTAAAAAGAAAAGTTTCTCTATTTTCTTTTGGTAAAAGGGATTCTCAGGGTGAGTTTAGGTCTTCTACTTCCTCTAAATGTAATGGCTGTAGTGCCAGCAGTTGTTCAGGTTGTTTTTAAAATTTTTTAAAGATGGTCAATAAGGAAAGATTAATAAAACTTACACAGTCACTTATTAAAATTAACTCGGAAAATCCGGGTTCATCAGAGTACGAAATCGCTCATTTTATTAAAAATTATTTAAAACCCTATAATTTAAAGACAGAAATTTATGAATTTCAAAAGAAACGCAGTAATCTTTTGGTTTATTTTGGAGAAGAACAGAAACCCACTTTAGTTTTATCGCCCCATTTAGATACGGTTCCTGCAGGTAAAAATTGGAGATATCCAGCGTTTTCTGGTTTAGTTCATAAAGGCAGGATCTATGGGCGAGGTGCAAGTGATGATAAAGGAAATTTAGCGGTGGCTTTGGAGGCAATAGTTGCTTTGAAAGAAAATAATATAAAATTGAATTATCAAGTTATTTTAACCGCTACCGCTGATGAGGAGAGCGGTTCAAGATTAGGAGTTATCCCTCTTTTAGATAAAAAGATCATTAAGCCGGATTTGGCTTTAGTTTTGGATAGTAGTAAGTTCGATATTATAATTTGTCAGAAAGGGCTCCTGCATATTAAAGTTTATATCTTTGGTAAAAAAGCACATGGTGCTTATCCTTACTTAGGTGAAAATGCTATTGAAAAGGCGGTTTATATTTTAAAAGATATTAGTCAATATAGATTTAAATTTAAACCCCATAAACTCTTAAAACCTCCGACGATAAATATAGGAACTATTCAGGGTGGGGATAGAGTAAATATGGTTAGTGATTGGTGTAATTTTAGTTTAGATATAAGGTTTTTACCAGAAATGTCTAACGATTTGATTTTAAAGGATATAAAGGGGATTATAAAAAGATATACCAAGAAGTTTAAAATAGAGATAATTGCAAAACAGGACCCTTTTAGTATAGATAAAGATAATCCGTTGGTAGTTTATTTAAGAAAGGCATTAGAAAAAAATAGAATTAAATTTTCTTTTAAAGGTTCAGAAGGAGCGACGACGGTTAGTTTTTTTAATGAAAGAAAAATACCTGCTGTTGGTTTTGGGATAGCCAAGGAGGGGAAAAGCCATGCTACTGATGAGTATGTGGAGATTGAGGACCTTTATAAAGGAGCGAAAGTTTTAGTTGATTTTTTAAAAGAATTCCAATTCTAATAGGGAGGTCAAATATGAAGGAGATAAAATTTATTAAAAGACCAAAACTCTACAGACCCTATCTTATCGTGGGTTGGCCAGGGATGGGAGAGGTGGCTTTTAAAACTGTGGATTTTTTAAGAGAAGCACTTAAAGCTACAGAATTTGCTTATATTGAGCCTACCTCCTATTTCTATTATACCACTAGTCAAATTCAAGAGGGGATCCTTGGACTTCCCGCGCTTCCTTATAATAAGTTCTTCTATGTTAAAGGTGCCTGTCAAAAATCTAATTTAGATTCAGGTAGGCATGACCTTATTCTGTTTTTAAGTGATGCCCAGCCGGATTTAGTTTATGCACAGAATTATATAGAGACAATATTATCCGCAATAAAATACTTTGATATAAAGATGATTATCTCTTTTGCTGCTTTGCCTTTACCTATAGACCATACTCAACCTGCAGGAGTTTGGTTTTGTGCTACGGATAATAAAATTAAAGAGATACTTTTGAAATACAATTTAAAATTTTTACCTGAGGGGCAGATCAGTGGTATGAATGGGCTCTTTTTGGGTCTGGCAAAACAGAAAGGCTATAGAGGTTTTTGTCTTTTAGGAGAAATCCCTCTTTATACTATCCAGATAGAGAATCCAAAAGCGGTTATCGCTATTTTGGAAACTCTGGGAGGGCTTTTGAATATCTCTTTAGACCTAAAGAATCTTCATCAGCAGAAGGATGTTATCGAACAGCAGATCGGAGAACTTTTAGATTATTTAAAAGGTGGACTTCAGCCTCCCGGTCCTATCGATGAAGAGGAGATAGAAAAGATAAAAAAGGCATTAAGTCAATATACAAAGATACCGGAATCGGTAAGGCAGAATATCGAAAAACTCTTTGAGCAGGCAAAGAAAGATATCTCCCAGGCAAGTATCCTTAAGAAGGAGTTAGATAAATGGAACGTTTATAAGGAGTATGAGGATAGGTTCTTAGATTTATTTAGAAAACCAAAAAAAGATAACTGATGGATAACTCCTCGATTAAGGCGATAGTCTTTGATTTGGGTAGAGTTTTGGTTGATTTTGACCATTGGATTTCTGCTAAAAGATTGAAAGATTTTTGTGATTCTTCAGAAGAAGAGATCTATCAACTTTTTTTTGATTCAGAACTAACCTGTCTTTTTGAAGAAGGAAAGATTTCGCCTTTAGAATTTTTTGATGAGGTTAAGAAAATTCTAAAATTAAAAATCGATTATCCGCAGTTTCTACCTATCTGGAATGAGATATTCTTTTTTAGCCCCCAAAATCAAGCGGTCTATAATTTAGCCAAAAAATTAAAATCAAATTATCCAGTCTGTCTTGCCTCCAATATAAATGTTTTACATTTTGAGTATCTAAAGAATAAATTTTCAATCTTTGATATCTTTGATAAGATATTCCTTTCTTACGAGATAAAAGCAAGAAAACCTTCTTTGCTGATGTATAGAACTATACTGGAGAGTCTCTCTTTAAGCCCCCAAGAGGTATTTTATACTGATGACCGCCCGCCTTTAGTAGAATCCGCTCAAAAATTAGGGATAAAAAGTTTTGTTTTTTTAGGTGTGGATAAATTGAAAAAAGATCTGCTCAGTTTAAAGGTAAGGTTAGATGATTAATAGATTTGAAAAAATTCAATTAGCCCATGGTAGCGGTGGTTTACTTATGCAGGAACTTATTCGCGAACTTTTGCTTAAAAAATTATACAATCCCTTTCTTTCTGAATTAAGAGACAGCGCCCTGGTCAATTTTAAAAAAGAAAGATTAGCCTTTACTACCGATTCCTTTGTAGTAAGCCCGATCTTTTTTAAAGGCGGAGATATTGGAAAACTGGCGGTCTGTGGCACAATTAACGATTTGGTAGTAGAGGCGGCTTTGCCCTGTTATCTATCTTTATCCTTAATTATTGAAGAGGGTTTTAGTTTTTTGGATTTAGAGCGCATCGTTAACTCCATTGCTTTTTATGCTAAAAAGAATAAAGTTTATGTAGTAACCGGTGATTTAAAAGTGGTAGAAAAGGGTGCCTGTGATAAGATATTTATAAATACTTCTGGAATTGGTAGAGTAATTAAAGAGGAGCTTTCTATTAGAGAGATTAAGCCTCAAGATAAAATTATTCTTACCGGCACTATCGGTGAACATGGGTTAAGTATACTTTCTGGAAGAAAAAATACTCCTCTGGATTTTGGAATAAGAAGTGATTGTTCTGCTTTGACGGATTTGCTCTTACCGCTTTTAAAGAAAAACTTAAAGATAAGATTTATGCGTGATCCGACGCGCGGAGGATTAGCTACCACTTTAAATGAGATAGCCAGTGAACTTAACTATTGTATAATGGTAGAAGAAGAGTCTATTCCTATAAAAAATAAAGTAAAGGTAGCCTGCGAATTATTAGGGATAGACCCACTTTATTTAGGAAATGAAGGGAAGGCGGTTTTGGTAGTAGAAAAGAAGGATGCTTCAGGGGTACTTAAAATTTTAAAGAAACATCCCTTAGGTAAGGATGCTTCAATTATCGGAGAAGTAATCAATCAAAAAGGGAAAAACGTTTTACTTAAGACCCTAAGCAGAGGGATCCGTATTTTAGAACCACTGCGCCAGGATCCTTTGCCCCGGATATGTTAAGTAATAAATATAAAGAGCGTTTTTATCGCAAATGGATTAATGTTGATGATCTTTACTCCTGCCATCTTCAGGTAGAAGAAACAGATATAGAGGTACTTAGTGATAGAGTTTTAGAGAAGGGTTTTTTAGAAGAAACTGTTTTATTTTACCGTCAGCAGATAAAGAACTACATTGCAAAAGATAGAAGATTTTTAGTAGAACTTAAGCCCTTAGAGGTAGATATAAATGCTCCTTCAATTATAAAGGATATGGCAGAATCTGCTAAAATCGCAGGTGTTGGTCCGATGGCGGGTGTTTCCGGAGCAATTGCCCAATATTTAGGAGAAACTATTTTAAAAAAAGGGATAAAAGAATTAATTATAGAAAACGGTGGAGATATATTTCTAAAGATAAGAAAACCGCGCATTATTGGGATATATGCGGGAGAGTCTAAATTTTCCGGAAAGATTTTTTTAAAGATAAAACCGGAAAGTAAAATTTGCGGTATATGTACCTCCTCTGCCACTGTAAGTCATTCCTTGAGTTTTGGTAATGCGGATGCGGTAACGGTATTGGCAGAGGATGCGATTTTAGCAGATGCTTTGGCTACCGCCTGCTGTAATCGGATAAAAGAGGAGAATGATTTTGAACCCACGATTGATTTCGCAAAAAAAATAAAAGGTATACACGGAATAGTAATAATCTTAAAAGATAAACTTGCCAGTTGGGGAGAGATAGAGTTTGTTTAAAAAGGAGGTAGGATATGCGCTTGGATGATTTAAAAGGAAAGTTGGTGCTTTTTAAGTTTGCAGAAGAGATAAGAGAAAGCCTGCCTTTATTTCAGATCTATAAGGATGAACTTTGGGCAGTGGTTACAGGAATTGAGGATTTTGGTATTTGGATTGAGAATCCCAGTTATGAATTAGGGATATGGTGGGATGAAAATGGCAATCTTATTCCTCCGCATCAACAGAAACAGGAAAAGTTAAAAACCCATATATTTATCCCTTGGCGCTATATCAAAGGGATGATGAGTGTGGAGGATGAGAGGTTTCAAAAGGTAAAAAGTGAAAGACTTCCCGGTTTTCAAGTTTACCGTTAAAAGTGTTAGATAAAAAGAAATTAGCAGTTATTCATATTGTAAAGAAAGAACTCAACTTAAGCGATACAGAATATCGAAGAATCCTCAAAGAGACCTGTGGCGTCCAAACCGCTAAGGAATTAGATGAAGTTGGTTTTCGCAAACTCTTAAATTATTTTGTCCGCAGTAAATACTACCAAGTTAATCCACAAGGTCTTACCTTAAAACAGAAATTATATATCCAATATTTAGCAAAAGACTTAGGCTGGGATAAATTGCATCTTTCTAATTTTATGCGTAAGTATTACGGTAAGTCTAATATCTTGGATTTTTCTAAAAAGGAGGCGATAAAATTAATTGAAGCCTTAAAGAATATAAAAAAGCACCAAACTTAGATAGTATATAGATAAGCAGGAGTTAGGTAAGTTAGGAAAGTTAGGTGAGTTAGAAAGTTAGGTAAGTTAGGAAGTTAATTAGTGATTAGTTAATTGAGTTAATTAACGAAATTAACGAAAATAACGAAATTAATGAACTAAACAAACATAACGATACTAACGATATAAAGGGAAACGGTCTCTGTATGACTGGAGAAACGGTCTCCGATTGGCTTGAGAAACGGTCTTGGATATTGAAGAAAGGCAAGAGTTATTCAAAGGCAAAAAGATAGAGGTTATTCCTCTGTGGAAATGACTATTAAATTAGAAAAAAGAAAGGGGGGAGGATCTTATGGCAGAAAAGTTAAGTTATGAGGAGTTTGTAAAGAAGGCGATAGTTTCTTTAAGGAAGCCACCTTACAAAGGGATACATTCAGTTTATTCCGGTTTTAATGAGGCATTCCGTAAATATTTTGATGGTCAAGATCCCGTAAAAGTGGTAAATGATTTAGCCAAGGAAGGAAAAATTGTTTTAAGACCGGTAAAAGGTGGAGTGATGATTTATCTTAAAGAGGATGCTCCTGTAGTTTCTAATATCGCAGACAGTGCCTTAAAGAAAATGGGTTTAGAATAATTTTTAAAATAGAAGAATACAGGCACATGGTATCCACCTTAGGAGGTTAGTTTATTTAAGTAAAGAGGAGTTTAAGTTTTTAAAGCTTTTAAGATTTGATTTTTTAAAAAAGGCGCGCGGATTTTTTGAAAAACAACCAAGAACTAAATTTCTTACTAAAAAACAACCCTTAGGATGCTCTACAAACAG
>Ga0272448_1002874_pt1 | contig 21033 bp, 17 predicted proteins | sample YNPCB0191_FD_202220 | JGI IMG/M metagenome (GOLD analysis project Ga0272448, IMG submission 202220) | Hot spring sediment microbial communities from Yellowstone National Park, WY, United States - YNP-CB-019-1 | ecosystem: Environmental > Aquatic > Thermal springs > Hot (42-90C) > Sediment... | reverse complement strand
GGGAGCAATACTGGGAACCTGGAAACTGCCAGCGGAACTTGTAAATGTGATTTACGAACGCACGGGCGGGAACCCGCTGTTCGTGGAAGAGATTGGCAGGGCAATTCTGGAGCAAGAGCTATTTGATGTGAGCAGGCGGGCATTAAAGGTACCAGTTGAGGAAATACCGCTTCCAGATACGGTAAAGAGCATTATCTCGATGCGCATTGCGAGGTTTGATGAAGAAACAAAGAAAGTACTGCGGGGATGTGCGATACTCGGGAGAGTGTTTGAGTATGCGGTGTTGAAGAACATGGTTGAGATGGACGAGGAGCAACTGCTGGACATTATCGATAAACTCATTGCAACTGGCTACATTGAGCAACCATCTGGCAAGGAGGAGGTGTATAAGTTTGTGCACAACCCAGTATATGAGGTAATCTATACCGAGACCTCCGCACCCAGACGCAGGTTGATGCACAGAAAGGCGGGCATGGAACTTGAAAAACTGCATGGCAATGAAAGGAAGTACTTCTCAGAACTTGGCAGGCACTTTTTGCTGGGTGGCGAGATGCAGAAGGGCATTGAGTACTGCATAAAGGCGGGAGAGTATGCACTGGCAAACTACGCAACTGAGGAGTGTATCAGGAATCTCGTGGATGCGGAGGAAGTGCTTGAAGAGGTAAGGGATGAGAAACTCAGGAAGGAATACGCACTGCAGATTTATCGCATGCTGGGAGATTGCTATTCTATACGCTCCGAGTTTGACAAAGCGATATCCAGCTACACTCGTGCCATTGATGCTGCAGAGGATAATAAAACAAAGGTACACATCATGGTTAAGTTGAGCTATCCTCACATGCAAAAAGGTGAGTTTGATAAATGCCTTGAAATACTGGGAAATGCACGCAACATGGTAAGCCCAGGGGATTATGCAATGCGGAGCGAGATACACAGAAACATGGGCTGGATATATGAGAAGCGCGGTGAATATCCGAAGGCAGTTGAGGAGTACCGCAGGAGCGTGGAGATGGCTGAGAAATCAGGCGATGAGATTGTGCTGGGTGAGGCGTATCATCGCCTGGGTACTGGCTTGTGGTTCATAGGGGACTTGAAAAAGGCGCAAGAGTACCTGGGAAAAGGACTTGAAATCAGAAAGAAGCACAATCTGAAAAAGGGTATTGCTGGCTCGTATAGCAATATTGCAGTAATTCTCAAGTATAAAGGAGATTTAGAGAGAACGCTGGAATACTATGGTTTTGCGAAAAAAATTTTTGAGGAAATTGGAGATTTATCTGGTGTTTCAAGAATTTACAATAATATTGCGGGTATTTATTCGCTGATGGGTGAGGACGAGCAGGCGCTCGAATTCTATAAGAAGGACCTCGAAATTTCGAGGAAAATTGGTGATAAATCTTTGGAGATTGTCCCTCTATATAACATTGGGGAAATATATCAGGACCTTGAGGACTACAATACTGCACTGGAGTACTATACAAAATCAATACAGTTATCTCGGGAGCTTGGTGAGAAGCGGATGCTGGCGAGTACGCTCAGGAATATGGCAACCACATATGCAGAAATGGGAAATCTTGAAAAAGCGATGGAGTTAATAGAAGAATCAATTGCGACTGCAGAAGAGACGAAGAGCAAGGAATTGATTGCAGAAGCTTACGCTGGTATGGCCGAAATTCTCCGCCTTTCGAAAAAATTTGAGGAAGCAGAGGAGTACTATAAAAAGGCACTTGCAATCTATGCGGAGATTGAAAAGGTAGTTAGTAAATTTTCCACACATGTGGACATGGCAAAATTGTACATTGACTGGCAGAAGTACGATACTGCGCTCAAACTGGTGCAGGACGCAAAGGAATTCTATACCGGGATTGGGGCAAAGGGAATGCTCAGAAAGATAGAGAAGGAACTTGCGAGGATTGAGAAGGCACAGGAGTGATTTATTGCGTGACTTCCAGGACTGGCTCTCCTGTTGATTTCACATCAAATGAACGCTATTACAAAGTTTCTTCATACCCCGCTACCCCTTTCCTTCTTTCCCTGTATATACAGTGCAGCACCGAGTGCATTTACCGTTTGTGGCTCATCAGGGATAAGCACCTCTGCATTAATTGTGTTTCTGAATGCCTTCACAAATCCTGCATTTTTTGCAACGCCACCAATGAGCACAAGCTTCCTGCAAGCAGGCACAATCTCCGAGATTTTTTTTGCAAAGGAATAATTCAAACTTGTGAGGACTGCGTTCACATCCGCACCATTCGCCATATGTGATATAATTTCCGAGAGTGCAAACACCGTGCATGTGTTGTTAAGGTAAAAAATCTCACTGCTTTCCTCAAGATTTGCAAATGCTTCGTAGTTCAGATCCAGGTAGCTCAGAATGAACTCGAAAAAAGCACCCGTGCCAGCACTGCATTTATCGTTGATGTAAAAGCGATTATCCCGCACATCCGTGACCTTTATGTCCTGTCCGCCGATGTCCACAATCACATCACATTCTGGAAAATAGTGTTTTGCTCCTAAAACTGCGGCAGTAATCTCAGTAATACTTGCTTCTGCCTTTACTTTTTTTCTGAAATACCCGGTAGTGCACAGATTCGTTCTTATGTCTGGGACGAGTTCCTCCTTCTTTGCACTCTTCACAATGCGAGAATCCACAATCCTGTGTTCCTCGAGTTCAACGAGCTTTGTGTATGTACTCCCGAGGTCCAGCCCAACATATCTCCCGTTCATGTTCAATGCCTGAATACCCGCCAGCCAGTAAAAACCATTGCCATTCCGTACTCATTTACCGCATCAATTACCTCTCCGTCCCTTATTGAACCGCCTGGTTGAATTACAGCACTCACTCCCGCCTTTCCCGCTACATCAATTCCATCACGGAATGGAAAAAATCCATCAGAAGCCATTACCGCACCTTTTGCCCGCTCTCCCGCTTTCTCAACCGCGATTTTCACAGCCATTACTCTACTCGTCTGCCCGGGCCCTATCCCAACCGTTTCCTTCTCAGTTGCAAGCACAATGCCATTACTTGCCACATGCTTAACCACTTTCCATGCGAAGAGCATTGCTTCAATTTCTGCATTTGTGGGCAAGCGTCTGGATGCACATTTGAGTTCATGTTCTTCGAGAATCCGTGTATCGCGTTCCTGCACCAGCAAACCGCCTAAAACCTTCTTTGTTTCATAGCCCGTTAATGATGCTGGCACACCACCGGTTTTGAGCACCATGGTGCGCTTTTTGCTTAAAATTTCCAGTGCCTCTTCATCATAGTCAGGTGCAATCAATGCATCCAGAAAATATTTTTTCATCTTTTTCGCACATGTGCCATCAACCTTTGTATTCAGTGCCACGATGCCACCATAGGCAGAAAGTGCATCACCTGCAATGCACCGCTCAAATGCGTCGCCTGCACGCTCACCCAGTGCCACGCTTGAGGGGTTTGTATGTTTCACAATACAGCAGGCAGGTTGAGAAAATTCACACACGATGTTCCAGGCAGCATCCAGGTCAAGGATGTTGTTGTAAGAAAGTTCCTTACCCTGAATTTTTCGTGCATTCACCACCGATGGAAAATTTATGTCTGGCTCTGCGTAAAATGCAGCGCTTTGATGTGGATTTTCACCGTACCTCAATTGAAGCACCGCATCGTAAACTGGAATAAATGTTTTTGGAAATTTACTCTCTCCAAATTTTTTGTGAAAATATGAATAGACCATTGCATCATATCTGGCAGTTGTTCTGAATGCCTCCAATGCCAGCTGTTCCAGCGTTCTCTCGCTCAGCCCGCCATTTTTCCGCATTTCCTCGAGCACAGGCACATACTGGTCTTGCGAAGTGACTACTGCAGTGTAACGGTAATTCTTTGCACCAGCACGGATAAGCGAAGGCCCACCGATATCAATATTCTCAATTGCCTCCTCAAGTGTATGTTCACCACGAATGGTGCGTTCAAATGGGTAGAGATTGACGCAGACCATCTGGATGCGTTCGATGCCCTGTTTAGAAATCTGAGCAAGATGTGATTGCTCGCTGGTGGCAAGTACACCTGCAAATATTGCTGGATGCAGTGTTTTAACACGCCCATCAAGCATCTCAGGAAAATTTGTGAGCTGTGAGACCTCTTTCACCTTTACACCCGCAGCAGAGAGGGTTTTTGCAGTTCCGCCGGTGCTCACAATTTCCACGCCGAGTTGTTCCAGTCCTTTTGCGAATTCAACAATTCCCTGTTTGTCAGACACACTTATTAATGCACGATTTATTTTTAGCATGCGATTCACTTCCGCATGTTTTGTGGTGTACCGCAGTATGCTGGCGTACACTGTGTAGACGGCTTTCTGAGATACATCTCCCAGCCAGAAAATTTCATAATGGGCTTGAATGCCTTCTTTCCATGCACCCAGCGATAATATGCAAGATATGCAATCAAACTACCAATCATCATCAGTGGTTTCTTATTTGGTTCTACCCAGCACTTCACATTGTGCTCCCAGCACTTCGCAATAAATTCCCATGCAAGTTCATCCAGGTCGCTCAAGTCCGCATGTTTTTCACGGTGTAGCAGGCAGTCCTCTTCGGAGGTGAAGAGCAGGGGGACATAGAATATTTTTGCATCCTTGAGTTTGTCCAGGAGTTCAAGTGTCTTTATGGTGTCCTCTGGTGTCTCACCAGGCATTCCTGTTATGAGCGTGGCAAGCGGATACATACGGTTTTCATTCATGATTTTTATTGCCTGGACCACAACCTCCTGCCACTGCTCTGGCTTGTATGGCAGCATCTTGCCCCGCATGTATTTTTCCATGAGCCGTGAGCTTCCTGTCTCGATACCCACTTCCACAGTGCAGTAGCGTGAGCCATCAATGTACTTCCATCTGGACTTTTCCACAAGCAGCGGGCATATTTCTTCAAGCATCTTGGGGTCATACACCACGGGAGCAAGTGAGGCATGTGCAATCTGTATGTATTCCACGCCAGGTGTATCATGCACTGCCTTTATCAACTTCACAATTGCTTCACGGTTTGGAATGAAACCTGGCTTTGCGTGATAGAGGAACACATCATCTGTCTGGAGTGAAATCATCTTTGTTCCATTCCTTGCATTTAGTTCCACCTCTTTCATGATATGCTCAAGCGGAAATGAATGACGCTGGCGCATGGTCGGGGAGCAGAATGCACAGCCACGCCCGCAGCCACGCATGATTTCCACGAAGCCGTAGAGTGCTGGCTTTTTTATTGTGGGAATAATTGACGGGTCTGGTTTCTTGCATGTGATAACTGCTGGCAATTCCTCGCCGTTGATTGCCTTTTTAAATATGTCCACAACTTCTGCCTCCGCCTCGCCCATCACAATGGTATCAATGCCAAGCTTTTGCTGCAAACCTGCCTTATGCACCTGCCAGGCACCACTCCCGCCGAGTATCTTTTTCACCTTATATTTTGAGAACACGGGATGCGCTAGCAGGTCCTCAAACTCTGCAGCGGACATGGATTTACCGCTTATGGCAACAAGACCCGTGTATGTTCTGCTCACAAATCCGATGCCCAGCGGGTCCATTGATGTGATGCCCACCACTTTCGTATCAGTGCCTACAAAATGCTCCAGCATCGTAGGATATACCGTAACAACATTTTCTGCGCCAAATTCCTCCGCAAGCAGTGCCTCAACCTTTCTCAGCCCGTAGGGTGCAAATTTTGCAGTTCCGTCTGGGTTGAAGGGTGTTGGTGGATACCAGTACTTTCGGAGTATGTCCTTTGGAATGATTTTAGATGGGAAACCGCCCGTGAAGGCAATGAAGGCGTCTAAATTAAAATCACTCATTTCAATGGCTGATGCAGTCAGCACAATTTTTTTCCCTTTCACTGCTCCATGCCCGTTGTTCCTTGCTCCAAGCATGTTCTCGCCTCCACTGCATTACTCCTGCGAGATATATAATTTTGGGTTTGACTATGAGAAATTGAGAGTTGAGCAGATGACTACTTCATCACAATTTCATACTCACAGTGCTCGGCGCCCTCGTGTATACACTTTATCTCCTTACATGAAAAGTTCTTGACCTTTGCAATATCACACAGTCCTTCTATGTATCCCACCATGTGGATGCAGAATAGTTTACTGAGTTTGAAATTTTTTATACAAAACCTGACATAATTTTCGTCCATTTGTAGAACCTCAAGCTCTCCAACCGTGTAGTGTTCCTTCCAGTATGATGGAGCATGACTGATGATTTTTATTGGGTTTATTAAATATCCTAGAAAATGCCTGGCAATCAGAGAGTTTTTTGGGTGTTCTCTGCCCATTGCCCTGATTTTTGTCGCATCATTATCAAGAACCGACAAACACGCATCTAAAAATTTTGCTCTGAATAAAACCGGCACCATCTCTGTATGTTTCAGCTTCTCGATATCTGAAATTTTGAAACCTGCGGTCATTTCACTTAACTTATTGTTCAGTTTGGTTATGCCTTCAGCACCTTTTTTGTTTTTAATGTATTTTATATCTGGTATGAAAACATCCACCCTGCATTTCCCTTGATTTATTTCGTTCATCATGTCCACCTTTTGTTTCTTGACAGGAATTCGCTATAATAATAACATTCATGATGATTATAAACCTTTTGGATTGTGCACAGTTTGCATGCACTCGTTATGTTTATATATTCATATCGTTTTCCTTCCATGTCCAGAACAGCGGAGACAACAGCATGAAGCGTATATATGTAATTCTGGCAGTAATTGCAATCAGTGCACTCGTTGCAAGCGGAATATATGTGTGGCAAGAGCATGCAAGACAATCCATCCTGCTCGCCACAACAACAAGTGTACAGGACAGTGGATTACTTGATGCAATACTCCCCGACTTTGAAACCAGAAATGGAATTTCCGTGCATGTTGTGGCTCTGGGCACGGGGCAGGCACTGGAGTATGGGAAGCGCGGGGACGCACACTGCCTCCTGGTGCATGCGCCAGCACTCGAGAATGTGTTTATGCAAAACGGCTATGGAATCAGGCGTATCACGCTCTTCTGGAACACATTTGTGCTCATTGGCCCGAAAACGAATCCTGCGGGTATAAACGGGACCGACAATATAACACAGGCATTCCTCAAAATCTGGAATGCAGGTGCAGTGTTTGTATCGAGGGGCGACCTGTCTGGCACACATGTAAAAGAAATGGAAATATGGGCTGTGTGCGGGATAGATAAGGAGGAACTCAAGGAAAGGACATGGTATGTGAATGCAAGTGCGGGTATGGGCACGACACTGCAGGTGGCAAATGAGCGAAACGGGTATACGCTGAGCGACATCGCCACATATCTCCGCTGGAGGCAAAAACTCACAAACCTCATGCAGATGCAGATTGCAGTAACGCCAGAGATAAGGAATGACTATTCAGTGATAATCACAAAAACAGGGAGTGTTGAAAAACCATCGGAAACCGATGCATTCTGGAACTGGATGTGCAGTGCACAAACACGGAGCATGATTGAGAACTACACCATAAACTCGGAGAGGGTCTATAATGTGTACTGGTGATTTCCATGCTTGATGCAATTCTCGGTGCCACACTGCGTTCACTTGCGGTTTCAGCAATTGCCACACTCCTTGCTGCACTCCTGGGCATTCCGCTGGGCACATACCTCGGAATGAGGAAAATGCATGGCAGGAGATTCCTGAAATCCCTGATATACACATTTTACGGATTTCCGCCGGTTGTAGCAGGATTGCTCATCTATCTCCTGCTCTCCTCTGCTGGCCCGCTCGGGTTCATGCATCTCCTCTTCACACTACCTGCCATGATTCTCGCAGAATTCCTGCTTGCATTTCCGCTCGTGCTGGGCATCACGATGATGAGCGTGAGCGCAATAAGAACGGAGGTGAGGGACGCAATTCGTGTGCTTGGTGTGAGCAGACGGCAGGAGGTTATGCTCTACCTGCGGGAGGCGAAAAACGGGATTCTTGCAGGTGTGATGGTGGGTTTCGGGAGTGCAATCAGTGAGGTGGGTGCTGCAATGATGGTTGGAGGGGGAATTGTGGGGGAGACAAATGTGCTTACCACGGACATAATGGTGCATACCAGAATGGGAAACTTTGAGTATGCCATAGTTCTTGCTGTAATCCTGCTGGCACTCTGCTTTGCTATCTACTTTGTCCTTGCTCGCCTGGAGGATGCGGGAGATGAATGAGGTAATTGTAGCTAGTGCAATCACAAAGAAATTCGATGGAAAAACCGTGCTTTCTCAGGTTTCGCTGGCAGTTAAAAAAGGCGAGATTCTCTCAATTATCGGGCCAAGTGGTGCGGGAAAAACAACGCTTCTCAGGATTCTGGCCACGCTTGAAATGCAGGATGCAGGGACTCTGTTGTTCGCTGGAAATGAGTTAAGGAATGAGGAAACAAGGATGCAGGTACGCAGGAAACTCGGATATGTGGGACAGCATGCGGTGATGCTCTCTGGCACGGTGTATGATAACATTGCCCTGCCGCTGAGGGTCAGGGGTATGGGAGGCATGGAGATAGAGAGAAGGGTGAGGCGGGTTGCGGAAATGCTTGGTATAAGCGGGATTCTGGAAAAGAATGCCAGAAAGATTTCAGGGGGTGAGGCACAGCGGACCGCATTTGCAAGGGCGATTGTCGGGGAGCCAGAAATACTGTTTCTCGACGAGTTCTGTGCCAACCTCGATTACAGGAATATTGCGGTGCTGGAAAGGCATGTGAAGGAGTTTTCTGCTCATGGTGGCACGGTTGTGCTTGTATCGCACAACATCTTCCAGGTAAGGCGTCTGGCACATCGGTGTGCAATCCTTGTCGATGGCAGAATCATTGCATGTGACTCACTGGCTGCACTTGAGCATGCAGATAATGACTTTGTGCGTGGATTTGTTGAAGGGGATATTCCCTGGTGATGTATGTGCGTATTCTTTTGCAGTCCAGATATGAACCAAAGTATGTGTTCAGATATACATAAATACACGCACACGATAACGCACACGAAGAAAAAGTATTTAGTGAAGAATCCATTTATGAAGTAAATGATAAAGGGAGCGATTGTGCAGATCACAAATGCCTGTAATTTGCGGTGTGTATCCTGCAATACATATCTCGCCAGTCCCGAGTTTATGAGCTGGAGCGAAGAAGATGTTATAAACTGGAGAAAAAAAGGATTCTGGTATGTTTCATTGACCGGTGGTGAACCCACACTTCACCCGGAGTTACTTCCATTACTGAAAACACTGAAAGAATACGGATTTATTGTGCATCTAGCCACGAACGGGACAAATATAAAAAAAATAAAAGAGGCAGTGCCATACCTCGATGCAATTAGTATCTCGCTTGATGCAGATGTACCAGATGTGCACGATGCGCTGAGAGGACGCAATGTTTTTCGCCATGTAATTGAAACTGCCAGATATGTAAAGGGGCGTGTGAAGGTGGCAACGATAAACATGCTGGTAACGGATTTGAATGCTACAAATGTTACAAAAATGGCGAGCTATGTAAATAACCAGCTTGGATTGCCGCTTTCTTTGTGTTTTCCTTTTGCTTCTGCTTATGTGTATGCCCATGATTTCAGTGTTTCAAAAGAGAAGGTCAGAACCGCATTCAAAACCGCATATGACAACTACAACCGATTTGTGTTCGGAAATACGAGAAGATACTACAAAGAATGTATAGATTTCATTGATGGAAAAAAGGTATCTCCATGCAGGGCTGGTAAAGTCATATTTTACATTGATTTATACAAAAAGATACACGCGTGTTTCTTAAGAGAGCGATATACGAAAAACTGCAACATGTGCTTTATACAGTGCTTCAGAGAGCCATCTATCTTTGCACCAGGTGAGCAAATTGCTTTGTTATGGAGAATTTACCGATTTGGAAAGAAAATGGGAAGATATATGCCTCATGAACTAAGCGGACACTGAGTGTTGCAGGCCAGTGTGTCAGGTGAATATCTCAGTGTAGTCGCCAGTTTATCGTTGTGTATTCTCAACTAACATCGGTAAGATTGCAGTGCAGCGCATGGCACCACAACACACATATGATAACACAGATTTGCGTACCATCCTCTAATCCAGACAGAGGACATATGTCTCACTCGTGTATGTTTTCGAACACCTGTTTGCGCATGCTTTCGTCGATGCTTACTTCGCTCTCCCATACTTCGAGGTTATCGAGGAGTTCCTTGAGCATCTTAAGGCAGTTTATGCAGATGTACTTGTTTCCTATCTTTTTTACAGGCGTGCGCTTATAGCAGATTGTTTCGCACAGGAAGCACACATGCATCTCACGGGTTTTGTATTCTGTGTAATTTTCCAGTTTCTTCCCTTCGAGTATCGCATCAATCCACTTATCACGCTTTTGCTCTTCTCCGATGACCTTTTCCTTTTCTTCAACCATCTTATCAGGATATATAATTCAGAGACCATATATAAATCTATTCATTGTGCACGGAGTAAGCTTAATAAGTTCCTGATAGTACACTGCCCATACCTCCAAAAAATACGACATGGTGAGCACCGCATGATGACGATTGTGCATGCAGAAGCTGGCGTGTATCTTGATTTTGTTCGTGAATTGTTCAGAGAGTATGCTGAATCACTCGATTTTGAACTTGATTTCCAGAATTTTGAGGAAGAACTTGCAGAACTTCCAGGTGAATATAAACAACCGGAAGGTTGTTTGCTGATTGCCATCGCAGAAGGCAGTGTTGCGGGCTGCGTCGCCATGCGCAATTTAGGAAATAACTACTGCGAAATGAAGCGATTATATGTGCGTCCAGCATATCGGGGTAGAGGAATTGGCAGGGCACTTGTGATGGCGGTAATTGAAGAAGCAAAGAAAACTGGTTATGCACGCATGCGATTGGATACCGTGCAGTCCATGCAAGAAGCCATTGCACTTTACCGCTCGGTGGGATTCTATGAGATTGCACCTTACAGATACAACCCGCTAAACGGAGCGTTATTTATGGAACTGGACCTGAGGCAGTAATCGCACACACAATTAAAGCACAACTCCTCATTTCTCCCAAAAACCTTATACATCACTTTGTATAGGGGCAAATGTGATAAAATGAAGGGACACGGAGATATGTTAACTGCGATTGGCGTCAAGTCCGTCGAAGACCTGTTTTCAGATGTTCCGATGGCGGTGAGAACTGAAATAAAACTTCCTCCTGGTATGGATGAGATTGCTCTCGACCGTGAACTTAAATCAATCCTTGCCAGAAATCGAACGCTGAATGAGTTTGCCAGTTTTCTTGGAGGCGGAATCTACAATCACTATATACCGCCAGCAGTAAATGAAATTCTGGCGAGAAATGAATTCTACACCGCATATACGCCATACCAGCCCGAGATAAGCCAGGGCATGCTCCAGGCAATATTTGAGTATCAGAGTTTGGTATGCGAACTGACCGGGATGGATTGTGCGAATGCGTCCATGTACGACGGTGCAACTGCAATCGGCGAAGCTGCACTGATGGCAAAGCGCATAAAAGATGGTTCGGAATTTATAATTCCAAAGGCAATGTCACCCGCAAAAAAATCAGTGCTTCGGAACTACACGGAGGGTGCAAAAATAGAAATCAGAGAAATTCCATATCGTCCAGATACGGGCACAATTGATGTTGAGGCACTGAAGGAGAGCATAACGCCAGAGACATTTGGCATATATCTCGAAACGCCTAATTACTTCGGTTCACTGGAAACTGAAATAAAGGCAGTGCGTGAGATATGCAAGGGTGTGCTCGTGCTCGGCGTGAACCCCTTGTCGCTTGCAGTAATAAAACCGCCATCCGAGTATGGGGCGGACATCGTCGTGGGTGATTCAATACTTGGTAATCCACCAGCATTCGGTGGTCCACTTGCAGGCATCTTTGCAACCAGAAAGGAATATCTCTGGAAAATGCCAGGTAGGATTGTTGGTTTCACAATGGACAGGGAAGGACTGCCTGCCTTCTGTCTAACACTCCAGCCCAGAGAACAGCACATACGCAGAGCAAAAGCAACATCCAATATATGCTCAAACGAGGCGCTGAGTGCACTCGCATTTCTGGTGCATGCGTGTGTACTGGGAAGACATGGTTTGAAAAAGATTGCACTTACATGCATGAAAAATGCAAGAAAACTCAGGGAAAGGCTGCGGGTGATGGATGCCCTCGTGTTCGAAAAGGCAACTATATTCAACGAGTTCGTGTACCGTGCAGACGATGGCTTTCTGGATTACGCATATTCGCAGGGTGTGCTTCCAGGCATCAGAATACCTGGCGAGCTTGGAATTGAGAACTGCATACTGTGCGGGGTTACTGAGTTGAATACTGATGCAGAAATTGAAAAACTGGTTGACATTTACGCTAAATTCGGGGGTGCATAGATGTATCACCAGGCGAGATTTGAGGAGAAGATTATATTCGAGTACAGAGACAGCGTGGAGCGGGAAAACATTGATTTTGATTTCGAGTTTCCAGAGGAGTTGAAAAGGAAGGAAGAGCCAGCAATTCCAAATATTTCTGAGGGCGAGGTGGTACGGCACTTTGTTCGGCTCTCGGAGATGAACTATGGTGTGGACTCCGGCTTTTATCCTCTGGGTTCATGTACAATGAAATATAACATGAAAATCTGCGAAAGATTTGCACGAGATGAGAAGGTAACAAACATCCATCCTGAGCAACCTGAAGCGTGTGTGCAGGGTGCACTCCAGATTATGTACGAACTTCAGGAGATGCTCTGTAAAATCGCAGATATGGATGCGGTGTCATTGCAACCTGTGGCAGGTGCCCATGGCGAGTTCACAGGCATGTGTATTGTGAGAAAGTATTTCAAGGACAGGGGAGAGCCAAGAACGGATGTGATTGTGCCAGATACCGCACATGGAACAAATCCTGCGAGTGCAGCAATGGCTGGATTCAATGTAATCGAAATCCCGTCAAAAGATGGTTGTGTGGATATTGATGCACTCCGGAGTGCCCTGAGCAGTAAAACCGCAGCATTCATGATTACAAATCCAAACACACTTGGAATTTTCGAAGATAACATTCTGGAAATTGCGAAACTTGTGCATGATGCAGGTGCATTGCTCTACTATGATGGTGCGAATCTAAACGCAATAATGGGAAAAACATCGCCGGGAAAAATGAACTTTGACATTGTGCACTTTAATTTGCATAAAACCTTTGGAACTCCGCACGGTGGTGGAGGACCCGGTGCAGGTGGTGTAGGCGTGAAGAAGTTTCTTGAGCCGTATTTGCCAGTTCCCCGTGTGGTTCGAGATGGTGAGCGATTCCGCCTGAGTTATGATGCACCAGAGAGCATCGGGAAGGTAAGTGAGTTTTATGGGAATTTTGGTGTGATGGTGCGTGCATATGTGTACATAAAACTGCTAGGCGCGGATGGTCTCAGGAAGGCAAGCGAGCAGGCAGTGCTCAATGCAAATTACATGGCATCCAAACTTGCACAGGCGTTTCCCATGCCTTACAAGCAACTCAGAAAGCATGAGTTTGTTCTGAGTGGTGCAGTGCTGAAAAAGAAGGGTGTGAAGACACTTGACCTGGCAAAGCGTTTGCTTGATTTTGGTTTCCATGCACCAACAATTTACTTTCCGCATCTTGTGGATGAAGCAATCATGATTGAACCCACAGAAACTGAGAACAGAGAAGAACTGGATAGGTTCTGTGATACTTTGCTGAAAATATTGAATGAGCCACCAGAGGTGCTTAAGAACGCACCGTGTAACACGGCGGTAAAGCGGGTAGATGAAGTGCTGGCTGCAAAAAGGGCGGTTGTGAGCTATAAAATGATGAAATAAGATAACCAGAATACAACCAGCGTAAGTGCATGATAAAAGATATATATCACCTAGCAATAGATTTACCATGGTAACCAAGGAGCGCATTCTAGAAATTCTCAAAAACTACGGCAAGGACATAACCATCGCAACAGTGTGCTCGCATTCCAGCCTGCAGATATTCAACGGTGCGAAAAAAGAGGGATTTAGAACACTTGGAATTGCAATTGGTAAACAGCCGAAGTTCTACGATGCATTTCCGCTCGGTAAGCCAGATAAATTTTTGATTGTGGATTCATACCAGCAAATCCTTGAGCGTGCGGAAGAATTACAGCGTGAGAATGCCATAATTATACCACATGGCTCGTTTGTGGAGTATCTCGGGCACAAAAATTTTGAACGCCTTGAGTTACCCACATATGGAAATCGTGCGGTGCTTGAATGGGAATCAGATAGGGAGAAGTCAAGGCAGTGGCTCGAAGGTGCAGGTGTCGAGATGCCAAAGAAATTCTCGAGGCCTGAAGACATAGATAGGCCAGTACTTGTGAAGTTCTACGGTGCCAAGGGTGGAAAGGGATTTTTTATTGCGAAAAATTATGAGGAGTTCATGGAAATAAATCCAAAGGAAAAATACACAATTCAGGAGTATGTGATTGGTACCAGATACTACATTCACTTCTTCTATTCTCCGATAAAGAATGAAGGTTATCGCCTGTCGAAGGGTACGCTGGAACTGCTGGGCATGGACAGAAGGGACGAGGCAAACATTGATGAGGTGTACAAGGTTGGAAGCATTGAGCGTCTTCGTGACCTGGGCTGGAGACAGACATTTGTGGTCACAGGCAATGTAGAAGTTGTGATGCGGGAATCGCTCCTGCCGAGGGTACTTGAGATGGGAGAACGCGTTGTGGAAAAGTCAATCGAACTCTTCGGTGGGATGATTGGACCATTCTGTCTGGAAACGATTGTGACCGATGAACTCAAAATAAAGGTGTTTGAAATTTCTGCAAGAATTGTGGCTGGAACAAATGTGGCAATTTCCGGGAGTCCATACTCAGAACTTGTTGAGCCAGGCATGTCCACGGGAAGAAGAATTGCAAGGGAGATAAAGATGGCAATCCAGCAAAACAAGCTTTCAGAGATTGTATCATAAATCTCGAATCTCGCGCCTGTACTTTTCAAACAGTTCCTGAAATCTATCTTCCCTTATTGCGGTGCGTATCTCCGCCATCAATCGCTCCATATAAAAGATGTTGTGGATGGATGCGAGCCGCATTCCCAGGGAATCATTTTCCTTCAGATAGTGCGTTACCTGCGATTTCGTGTAATTCCTGCATGTGTAGCATGCACATCCATTCTCGAGCGGTTCCATGCTTCCAAGTGTTTCTGCATTGCCCACATTGTATTTGCCAGTTCTTGCAAATATTGTGCGATGCCGTGCATTTCTAGTTGCAAAGGCGCTGTCAAACACATCCACACCAAGCGCAACCGCATGCATAATTTCCATTTCTGAGCCCACGCCCATGAGATATCTGGGCTTTCCTTCATCAATCAGTTTTACGGTCTTTTCAAGTATGGTGTGTGTCCAGTCCTTCGGTTCACCGATTGAGAGCCCGCCGATGCCATAGCCGTCAAAATCAAGCTTTTCCAGTGCCTTCGTGCATTTTTCTCGCATTTCAGGTGAGAATCCTCCCTGGATTATGCCGAAAAGGAGTGCATTGCCAGAAAAAGCACTTTTTGCTCGTTCTGCCCACATGATTGTGTGTTTTACTGCATGCTCAACCTCAGCTGGTGTTGCATTCCACATCGGGCAGTGGTCAAGGAGCATGTGCACATCAGAACCTAATTTCCGCTGGAGTTGAATTGCAAACTCAGGTGTGAATTCGATTTTTTTGCCTGTATCCGGGGACTTAAAAATCACGCCGTTATCGTTTATCTTATAACTGAACTTTCTAACGAGCTGGAAGCCACCACTGTCCGTGAACAGTGTTTTTTCCCATTTAAGGAACCGGTGCAGACCGCCATGCTTCTCAATGATTTCTATGCCTGGTCGCATGTAAAGGTGCAGTGTGTTTGAGATTATGGCATCAACACCACTGGCTTTGAGGTCCTCGGTGCTCAGTGCCTTTACAAATCCTTTTGTGGCAACCGGCAAAAAGCATGGTGTCTCGATGTCACCGTGTGGTGTGCGGAGAATACCTGTCCTTGCATCCGTTTTCGTGTCCTTTGCGGTAATGAAAAAATGCTCCATGCTGCATGGATATATGAAAATGAATATATAATTTGGGTGGGTGGTGCGGGAATTATCAGCCAATGTTTTGAACAATCAATTTCGGGAACTCTCAATATTTACGACTTCATTCAATGTCCATAGTACTCCAAAAATATATGAGTATAGTAAAATATTTAAGGTATGAAGCATTGCGAAAGAATATGAGTAAAAAAGAAACCCTGGTTTACGCTTGCAGATGTGAAAGATGTGGGCATGAATGGATAACAAGAACAAAAGAAATTCCTATTGTGTGTCCGAAATGTAAAAGTCCTTATTGGGATAGACAGGGAAAAGGTGATAAAAATGGGCATGAAAATCGGCGAATTTAATGTAAATGAGATTTATGAGGGAGATGCCACCGAACTATTAGACAAACTTCCAGACAACTCTATTGATTTGATGGTAACATCTCCTCCTTACGATGAACTAAGAACATATAATGGATTTAAACTAGATCTAAAAGTGATAGGAAAGAAATTATTTAGAGTTATGAAGTATGGAGGAATCGCAGTTATGGTGATGCAAGACCAAACGAAGAATTTTGGAAAAACACTCACAACCTTCAGAACAATTATTGACTGGTGTGATAATGCTGGATTTAAATTATTTGAATGCGTAATTTATAGAAAATATGGCGCAGAGGGAGCATGGTGGACTAAAAGGTTCAGAGTAGACCACGAGTATATGCCTATTTTCTTAAAAGGAGACAAACCTCAATATTTTAACAAAGAGCCATTAAAAATTCCATCAAAACATGGTGGAGAAATATTGACTGGTGGTGCAACTAGACTCACAAATGGTAAAACGCTTAATGCAAGACCAATACATATCCGGTCAATGAAATGTAGAGGAACTGTTTGGGATTATTTAACTGCTGGGGATGGGACAAAACTAAAACATAGGCACCCTGCAACATTCCCAGATAAGCTTCCATACGATTTTATCCAATGTTTTTGTCCACCTGATGGAATAGTTTTAGACATTTTTATGGGAAGTGGAACAACTGCCCTTGCTGCAATCGCATTACACAGAAAGTTTTTAGGATTTGAAATTTCAAGAGAATATGTAGAACTGGCGAAAAGAAGAATAATTGAAGATATAGATGATTATATGGAAAAAGTAAAAGTGTGGAAATCTGAATTAGAACAAAAAAGAATAACCGATTTTTATTAAGGCAGTTTGTCTGGTTCTTCCAGAGTAAATTCCACGGCCGACCTACTAGTTATAGCTAATGATAGGGGATTTTTCTCAATCAACTCATTATATCTTTTTTCGCTCGGTTTTATACTCCCTTTTTTGAATTTATATATTCTTAGATTATCAAATGTCCAATATTCCTCTAAAAATTCCCATCCAGTCAAATCCGCCAATATATTAAGAAATGTTTTTGTGCGTTCTTTTTGTTTTTCTTCAATATCAAATGTGTTTTCGTTTCGTTTCAGAAAATTTACGGGCGTACCAGAGGAATTTGATATTTTTATTTTATCTCCTCCTCTTTTTCCATCTTTTATTTTATTTAGTCGTTCAAAAAAGTCCTTTAGAGCAAACATTAAAGAGGATGTTGTATAACGGCTATTGAAAAACACTTTATTTAATGGGTTATTTTTGTCTTCTGCGCATAGAAAATTTAACCAATTTAAACAATTTTCTGGGTAATTAAAAAGGTTTTTGAATGTTCCATCGGTATAAAGTAAAGGACATATTGCACTATCTTTTATTTCAATTTCTTTAACTTGAGATGCAATCCCTAAAATCAAATGAATTGCCCCCAATGGATATTTAAGGTTAAATTTTGTTTTTACATCATAGTCCCGAATATTGTTTGGTTGTATGCAATTATCAAAATTAAACCAGTTTTTTGGTTTATGTTTCTTATTGTATAAAACCATGTGATGACCTAAACTTTTTACATAATTTCTGAATATATCCATATCTAAAAATACAGCATCTTTTACACTTTCATCTTTTTTTATACATAAAATCTTTCCGTCATAGTAACCAATTATTTTCCAGTTGAAGTAATATGACATAAACAAACCGCAGAGCAATCCATCAGAATCAGGACTTACAATGCATTTTTGGTTCTCTTGGACAATCCAGGGATATCTCTTAATAAGGTTTTTATAATTTATTTTTTCATTTTCAACCAGTGCGTCATTTTCTTTATTTCCATTAGATCTTTTTTTTTCATTCATGAATAGAAGATAACCCATACTTGTTTATAAAAATATCTAAAACCCCAATTGAGAAACGATTTAGAATATTATAGAATACTTCGTTTTATTCCCACCCCCATGCATGCTGTTAACGGATATGCAAATCAATGTATTTATCCACCAAGGTTGCCAACAATCTATTATCTAAAACATATTTACACATGGAAGTGTTCACAGAAACACATATGATAAATCTCCCTTCACCCCCCACTCACTCAAAACGAATACAGGTCCACATCTTTTTTCCTGACTTCTTCCTTTTCCTCTCGCCTGACATCGCCAGCATGCTCCTTGAGTTTCTGTGCGAGCTTCGTGCCGATGCCATCGATGCTTGCCAGCATTCCCGGGTCTGCCATTCGAATGTCCTCAATGCTCTTTATGCCACGCTGATAAAGACGCCTTGCACGCACTCTTCCGATATCTGGCAGCTCAATGAGCGGAAGCAATTCTGGCTTTATGCCATACTTCACCTGCACGAGCAGATTGTCGAGCGGGCGGAACCATGCGGGCATGAACAGCTTTGTCAGTTCTCTGTAACCGTACAACAGCCACTCTGCAAGCTCAATTCGATTCCGTATATCACCAGGACCAATATCATACTTCTTTATGATTGCATCCTCTGGCACCTCATTAACCCAGTCATGCAGAAATGCCGCAGTTTTCAATCCTGCATAGAAGTACGCTGGCTCAATTCCCTCGTTCTCGTCAATGAGCAGGAACTGCTTCCACTCCTCATAAAAATCCTCAATCAGATATACATCCTTTTTTCTCGGCATCAATGGTTCCATGTCCGGAGCCAGTGCAATTGCATGAAACACACCTACATTGGTCAGTTCTCTCTTTTTCATCATTGAATTCCTGAATATTACCGCGCTCAACGGGTCTATGTACAGGTCGCTTGTTCTCAGCCCTAAATTCGTGGGTTTAAGTGTATCGTTTGCAAGCACAATAAACTCCTCGTTTATAAGAAACCGTATTACATCCGCAAGTGCAGAATCCAGATAGTGTGCATTTCCCTGATGTGCCAGAAATGTATGTCCCATGAATGTTCTGAGTTCATCCATATCGTGCACCCTGCCAGTAGCAATCAGTGCAAGCACATGATGTCTGAGTGCGTTTCTCGAGGCAAGATTTGACACAATGTCTTCAACATCCCCGTTGATGTATTTCTCAAACAGCTCATCCAGATGTTCCGGGTTTTTTGCTATCAGCAGTGCCTCACCTTCCCTGTCATACTTAGGTCTGCCAGCACGGCCACACATCTGCTTGACTTCCATAACTGGCAGGTCTGTATGTCCATGCTCCGAATACCTCCACACATCCCGCACAATCACGCGCCGTGCAGGCAGATTAATTCCCGCAGCCAGCGTTGGTGTTGCCACAATGCACTTGATATGTCCCTTCCTGAAATTCTGCTCAATGATTCTCCTCGTGTTATTTGTGAGTGATGCGTTGTGATATGCACATCCCAGACGCACACAGTACGCAAGATTCTCATGTGCACTCGTGCACTCCGTGTCCGCATTCCTGATTTGTTCTGCAATCTCAGCCAGTATTTCCGCAGTTTTCTCGTCAATCTGTTTCTTCACAATTCTTCCAAGATTTCTTGCCAGCGTCTCACTTGACTTCCGCGTATTTGTGAACACCAGTGACTGCCCGCCATTCCTGATGCACTCGCACACCAGTTCTACAATCGGCTCGCCACCTGCATTTATTTCCCTGTGCGTGCCATCACGGTAAAAAATCATGTTTGAGCAGAACACACCTTCTTTCAGCACCACGGGACGCCAGTCCATTGAAATATGCTCCGCATTCAGCCATGCAGCAAGTTCCTCAGAGTTTTTCACGGTTGCTGAAAGTGCGATAATCTGCACATCCTTTCGCCGCTTGAAGTTCGTAAGTAAAATTTCCATTGTAGGTCCCCGCTCTTCGTCAGCAAGCAGGTGCACCTCGTCTGCAACCACAATGCCCGCCTCATCCATTAATCGGTTCCCGTGCCGCATGAGTGCATCCGCCTTCTCCGCAGTCATCACCACAACATCCATCTTCTCCAGTTTCTCGTCACTTGCATCGTAATCGCCAATTGAAAGCCCGACCTTTGCACCTAACTTTTCCAGCATCTTTAAATCATCGTATTTCTCACTGGCAAGTGCACGAAGTGGCACAATATAAATTGACTTCTTACCAGCAATAAAACCATTTGATATTGCGATGTATGCGATGAGTGACTTCCCGGATGCAGTTGGAACTGCTACAACCACATTTTTGCCTGCGAGCACGGGTTTGACTGCCAGTTCCTGCGGGGGATAAAGCGTATCTATTCCTTGCTCAGCAAACAGTGCCTTCAGCTCCTCTGCAACAGGTAAATCAGAAATTTTCATCAGGTCTCAGATAGGAAACATATATATACAAGTTTTCCGTTAGAGAAAAACATGGCAAAGGAAAAGAAAGGCGAGGGCTTCCATTCTGCAGCTGGTTTGATCAGGTATTTCGATGCAGAGGAAGATGTGGCAATCAAAATCGACCCGAGAATTGTCGTGGGAATGTGCATCGGCGCTGTTGTGGTGCTTGAAGTCCTGCGCTATATCTACAAGTTCTGAATCTTTTGCTCCTTTTTACCTGAAGAAAGTAATGCAACCCTGCTATCCCGCTTTTCAGATACAACTGGATAGTTCGTTTCATGTGCAAGTGCATTTGCAAATGCAAGAATTTCCTCGTGCGATGGCATGCAATCAATGCTCAGCCGATGCCTCGAACCGCCTACAAACACAT
>Ga0272448_1002873_pt1 | contig 21046 bp, 19 predicted proteins | sample YNPCB0191_FD_202220 | JGI IMG/M metagenome (GOLD analysis project Ga0272448, IMG submission 202220) | Hot spring sediment microbial communities from Yellowstone National Park, WY, United States - YNP-CB-019-1 | ecosystem: Environmental > Aquatic > Thermal springs > Hot (42-90C) > Sediment... | reverse complement strand
CTCTGCATAGATGGAGACCGGCGGCCGGTTGCCCCGTCGATACACATGAATCTGCACCTCCACGTAGGGATACACGGCGATATTGAGCACCCGGCCGTACTTGGCAAACCAGGTATCCGTCCAACCGCCAAAATCCGCTATCCGAATCGGCGCCACGCTGGAAATGATCCGGAGAGGTTTTTCACCGGTTTGGGCCATCTGGGAAACTCCTTTCCGCTGGTGAACTTCTTTCGGTAACAGATCCGCTTCCCAAGCGCAACCAGGTCTTCGGCCAGGGACATGGGTTTTCGACTGTTTCGGCTGTTTCGATTCGGCCGACCGATGGCTAGTGGGCTTAGCTGTCTGCTTTGGCCGTTCGATAACTTTTTGGTGTTTTTTGGATTCGGCTGGGGGCTAACGGCTTGATTTTCCTGCCGGATTGGGCCGTTCGAGGAAGCGGCGCACTGGTTGACGGTATCCACCGGAACCAATTCCCACAATCTGGGGCGTTCTAGCAGCCACTCCAACTCGTAGGGGCCTGGCCGGGTGGATACAGTCAAAATTAGCAGGCCAATTTTCGCAGGAGCCAGGCCATGTTCTTGACCAGGTTGTCCAGGGTGCGGAGGCCTTCGGCGTCTTTTTCTACTTCGCCTTTTTCCCGACCGAAGGCGATGTTCCAGTAGGTGGAACCGGGCACGATCATTTCGGCGATCAGGAAGAAGTAGTTGATGTGGGCAAAGGTGAAATTGTGACCGGCTCGGCGGCCGACCACCACGGCCGCCCCCACTTTGCGGCGTAACAGGTCCGGATGTTTGCGGGCCACATAGCCCACCCGATGCAATAGCGCCATCACCTGCGGCGTAGCTCCGCTAAAATAGACCGGCGAACCCACCAAAATCCCCTGCGCCGCCGCCACTCGCTCCAAAACCCCCTCAAAGTTCGGATCGTCCTGAAAACACTTCGGCACATCCGAAGTCAAACATCGGGCGCAGGCGATGCAGGGTTTGACGGGCCGCTCGGCCAGGGACAAAAAATCCGTCTCAAAACCCTCTGCCTCCAACATTCCCAAAGCCCGCCGGAGAAGCCGTTCTGTATTGCCCTCCGGCCGGGGACTGCCACAAATGCCTAAAACCCGAATCCGCTTTTCCTCCATCGGTCTTTCTCCTGAAGTTTTACCTGTAGGTTGAGTTCTCTGGAACAATTTAGCCGAATGAAGCAAATCGCCTCTCCCTTGGCGGGATCAAGCCAGTGTGTCATTCCCACGAAAGTGGGAATCCAGTATGCCTCTGCCCTGGTGGGAGAGCGTGGCCAGCCGTCCAGGCTGGCCGGGTGAAGGGGAACTGGATTCCCGCTTTCGCGGGAATGACCTACAAGGGGGAATTCGGCCGCACAAAACAGCCTGTGGATTCCTGCTTACGCAGGAAGGGCACATCGCATTCCATTCGGTTAAAATGGTACAGTTCTCTTATACCCTTGGGCAACCGGGTATTGCGCTGATTAAAAAACAGTTTCCCACGGGTTGCAAGGGGGATCGGCGGTTGGGGTGGGAATGATTTCCGGCAGATGGAGCTGGAGCCAGCAGGGAGGCAGCGGCGCACGAATAATCATCGTATCTTTGGTCTTCGGATGCCGAAACACCAAGGTCCGAGCGTGCAGGGCGATGGGTTGTTCCCGGATGTCGGATGCCGCCGGTCCGAACGGTTGCCGGGCGCCGTATTGCACATCGCCCAGCACCGGATGTCCCCGGCTTGCCGACTGGATGCGAATCTGATGGTATCGGCCCGTATCGAGCCGAATCTCCAACCAAGTGCCCCACTCCAAATAGGCCAATACCCGATAATGCAACACCGCATAGAGGGCTTCGGGGTGTTCCATGGGGACGATTTCCGCCCTGGGCTGGTCGGGCACTTTGCGGAGAAAATCTTTCCAGGTTCCTTCGGCGGGTTCGACTCGGCCTTCCACGCAGGCCCAATAAAGCTTTTTGATCCAACGTTTTTCGAACTGCGCGCTGAGTCGTTGGGCGGCTCGCCGGGTCAAAGCAAACAGAATGGCCCCGGAAACCGGCCGATCCAACCGATGCGGCACGCCTAAATACACGGTTTCCCCTTCGGGCCGACCGGTTCGGAGATACGCCCGGACCCGCACCTCCAGGCTGTCGATCCCCGGCGGCGCCTGCGTTAGGATGCCCGGCGGCTTATTGACCACCAGACAATGCTCGTCCTGGTAAAGAATCTCCAACCCCGGCCCGTCCATCGGCAACCTATCCGTGGGATTCTGGCTCCGAACAGCTACAGTTTCTTTCGGCGGTCTTGGCCGGGACGGAACATGTCCGTCTGGCGCAGTTGCAATGCTTCAGCCACCTGGAGGCAATAATCCAGTTTGCCCATGTTGGGGTATCGGCCGTTGGTGCCGAAGGCAAACCGCACCCCGCACTCTTTGGCAATCTTCAAAAAGAAGAGTTTTGGCAGTCGGTAGGAGGCGCTGATTTCCATGGCCACGCCGTACTGGGCGGCCGTCTGAGCCACCCGGCGTACTCGCTCCGGCGTCCAAAGCTGCTCATACCGATTGGCCAACACCGGCGGCAACCAAGAGGTATTGCCCAATAGATCGATCGGCTGCTGCGAAATCAACCGGACATGCCACTCGACGAACCGGTCCATAAACCGTTCCGGATCACTCAGATCGACCCGCTCGGGGGCCTGTTTTTCCCAGAGTTTGACACGCCGTCCGTCTTTGCCCGGAAAGGTCATCGCATCCATCAGCGCATAATCCAGCCGGGCCAACATCTCCGAAGAAAAGCAACTGGACCAATCAATCCACTCGGCCTGTACGGCGCGATAGACCCCTTTGCCTTCCAACATGGACAAATATTCTCTAAGCTCTTGGTCGTTGGAAAGCACTTTGGGATATTGGTTTTCTTTGGTGCCGGCGTGTTCGACGATGCCGAACCGCACACCCAACTTTTGCGATAGGGCGGCCACCTGCTTGATCGTGCTCCCGTCCAGATGGACATGGCAGTCGATCAGGGGGAAATCGGGCCGGTAGGGCTTGGTGGGGGTGTCTTCGGCTGGCGAAGCCGACCATGCAGACCGGCCGGCCGCCCAACAACCTCCTGCCGCCGCTCCCAAAAGTAAAAAGGCCCTTCGGGAGAATGCCCGGCGGGCACAACGCCCCAGTTTGTTGTCCCGCCCTGTTTTGTTGTCCCCCGCCACGCTGCCGCTGTTGTGGTGCGCCATAGGGAAACCTCCTCCGCTGAATGCCCCCATAGGAACCCAGTATATCAAAAAGGCCGATCCCTTGCAGGAAGGGACCGGCCTGTACATCCTCAGAGATAGACAGACCGCCCAAGGCAAAGCTCAGGTTGGCGAAGGGCCTTGGAATCCGTGGTTACAAGCTCCAGCCTTCTCGGTAGGGCGGGTTGACCCAGGCGTTGGCCTCTTCGCAGTTGGTAAATCGCATGGCCTGGGCGTCCCACTGGAGCTTCACACCGGCAAAGCGAATAGCAATGACGCCGAGCATGGCAATTTCCGTTAGCGGGCCGCCGTAGGAGAAATCGCTGCCGGCCTTTCGGCCTTCTCGGATTGCGGTGATCCAATCCCAGTGATGGCCGGGAATGCGGGGCAGCTTCTTTTCCGGCTGTTTATATTCCCGCATTTTCTTTTCCGGCACAATGCGAACCCCGCCCGCTCCGTGGGAGCCGTACATGATCGTCCCTTTATCGCCAATGACAAACGCTCCGGTGGTTACCGGTTTGCGGTCCGGCTCCAAATCGGGCGCCCGTGGAATGGGTTCGGTCCCACTGTACCAATACATGGTGATCGGTCCCCGGTTGCCTTTGGCCGGGAATTCGTAAGTGATCACATCGCCTTTGGGGAAGGCGTCGCCTTGGGTTTTCGGATCGTAGTCTTTGACCTGGGCCAGGATGGTGCTGGGCGCTCCGAGGTCCAAGGCCCAGAAGACCGGATCGACCACATGGCAGGTCCAATCGCCCACCGTGCCGTTGCCGAACGGCGTCCAGCCTCGCCAGGCGCCGGGCAGATAGGCCGGGTGATAGGGCCGGTGCTTGGCCGGGCCAAGCCACAGGTCCCAATCCAGCTCCGGCGGCACCGGAGGGGTTTCCTTTTTGACCCGTTCCACATTGTCCAGGCCGGAGTTGACCGCTGCACAGCCGGCATGGATCGTATGCACTTTGCCGATCGCCCCGTCCCAAATCCATTCGCAAAACGTGCGGATCGACTCGAACGAATGGCCCTGGTTGCCCAGTTGGGTAACCACGTTTTTCTCTTGGGCCGCTTTGACCAGCTCACGGCATTCATACACGGAATGGGCCAGGGGTTTTTCGCAGTAAACATGTTTACCCCGTTTGATGGCGGCCATGGCGGCCACGGCGTGGACATGGTCCGGGGTGGCCACCACCACCGCATCGATCTGCCGATCCATTTCGTCCAGCATTTTGCGGAAGTCCCGGTATTGCTTGGCCTGGGGAAACTGCCGGAAGGTGCCGCCGGCCCGCCGCGAATCCACATCGCAGAGGGCCACGATGTTGGTTCCCAGACCGGCCACGGCATTGATGTCGCCATGGCCCATGCCGCCCACGCCGATGCCGGCCACGTTGATCTTTTCGCTGGGCGGAGTCTGGCCGCTTCGGGCCACCGCATGACGAGGTACCACCATGCCCAACCAAGCCCCTGCCGCTCCGGCTCCCAACAGACGCCGACGTGTCATCCGACCCGTGCTCCGCATAAGCCATTCTCCTTAAAAAGAAGACAAAGAAAAAACCTTTGTTCCATACTCCAGAACTTCCAGTCCATTTCAAAACTGCTCACCGGGGGAATAGCCCCTCATGTGGGGTTCTATCTTCCAGCTTTTGAAATACCTTATGGTGATTGCCAAGCAAAACAAAGGGGCGTCTCCATGAGCGGCCTCACTTTGGCCTATTGGCCCCGTATGGAAAATGGCACATGGATCGAAAAAACGCATCTAGGGGGGAAACTGGGGGAGGTTCGTGGCAATTCAACCAAGGAAGGCACTTCCGGGCGTCGGAGCCCGAAGGGGAACTTCTCGAAATGTATTGTACGATAGCAACGGCGGTTCCGAAAGTCCCAGACGTAGCTGCCGAGCCGGTTGCGTTATGGCCTGTGAACCACCACTGCTTGCGCCGCATCCGTGTCGGCCCTCTACCTATGGTTGCCCAGACATTGCAACGCAACCGACTCGTATCTGCCCGCTGCGGAAACCTATTTTAAATCAACAGGTACCTTGTTAAAGCCTCTGCCAAAATGGAATCCCGGAAAAATTGGCGAGCATCTTTACCCCTCGAAAGGTAGCAGAAGATGGACATTTTGTTAGAGGCACTTCGCCGAAGGGAGAGGACTGGTTTCCCTCTTGAGGGCCAGGGCAGCGGCGAGGTGCTCCATTCGGCGGAAGGGTTACAGAAGCAATTTGTTAGGCTATTCCAAGATCCATAAGACTCGGGTTTGGGAGTCTTATCTCGGCGGGATTCCCGTTTTGGGGGAATGACACGAAGGGGAGCAGAAAAACCCCAGGCGCTACCGGTTGGTATGGCCGTCTCTTTGTGGTAAAAAAGGAGATTTGAGTATGGGGCTAGTGGGGCAGGAGAAGGAAGAGTTCTAGGGACGGCTAGGGAAGATTTGGACGTGGGAGGTTGAGATTTCAGCAATGCAGGACGTTTTTGCAGAACTCCAGCAGCGGGGCTTAGTGCATCAGACGACCGATCCGAATCTGGGGGCCTGGCTTCGGGAAAAACGACGGACCGTGTATCTGGGGATTGATCCGACGGCCGATAGCCTCCATGTAGGGCATTTGGTCGCTTTGATGACGCTGCGGCGATTTCAGAAGGCGGGGCATCGGCCCATTGCCGTCATCGGCGGGGCTACGGGCATGATCGGCGATCCGAGCGGCAAAACCGAAGAACGTCAACTCCTGAGCCGCGAAACCCTCCAGGCCAATATCGCTGGCATGACGCCGCAATTGGAGCGGTTTTTGGATTTTGACCGTGGGCCGACTTCGGCCTTCCTGGTGAACAATTATGATTGGATCGGGCCGATCAGTTATCTGGATTTTTTGCGGGATGTAGGCAAACATGTGCCGGTGGCGGTGATGCTGAGCAAGGAGTCGGTGCGGAGTCGGCTGGAACGGAGCGAAGGCGGTCTGAGTTATACGGAATTTAGTTACATGCTCTTGCAGGCCTACGATTTTGTCCATTTGTGCCGGACCTACGGTTGTGAGTTGCAGATAGGCGGCAGCGACCAGTGGGGCAATATCACCGCTGGGATCGACCTGGCGAGGCGGATTTGCGGGGTGCAGTTATACGGCCTGACTTGCCCGCTGCTTACCCGAAGCGACGGGGCCAAGATGGGCAAAACCGAGGCGGGTGCGGTCTGGCTCTCGCCCGAGCGAACCAGCCCCTATCAGTTCTATCAGTATTGGATCAATCTGCCCGACGCCGATGTGGGCGTGTGTCTTCGGTTTTTCACCGAGCTAGAGCCGGAGGAAATTGAGGCGGCCTTGGCCGACCATCACCAAGACCCTTCGCTCCGAAAAGGCCAGAAGCTGTTGGCTGGGGAACTGACCCGCCTGGTCCACGGCGAGGAGGCCTTAGCCGCCGCTCGCAGGGCTTCCGAAATTCTCTTCGGCGCTCAGATCGAACATCTCAGCGACGCCGAATTGCAGGCCATTTTTGCCGATGTCCCTAGCCGCCGCCTTTCCCGCGGCCGACTGGAAGGCGAAGGCCTTTCGATCGTCGAAGCCCTGTGGGAAGCGGGCCTGGCCAAAACCCGAAGCGAAGCCCGTCGTCTGATCAGCCAGGGAGGCGTCTATCTGAATAACCGCCGGGTAGAAAATATGGAATACCGGCTTGGCCCCGGCGATCTGGCCAGCCAAACCATCCTCGTGCTGCGGACCGGCAAAAAGAACTACGCCCTGCTCCGCTTCGGCCAAGATTGAATTGTTCCTGTGCGAGGAGGATACCGAAAAGGCGTCTTGTTTCCACGGGGAAAATGGACCGGCCTTTTCGTCAGCAGCGTTTCGGTCAGGAGGTCCGAACCAGGACGCCGTGGGATTGGAGGTAGGCTTTCAGGTGGGGAATTCGGATCAGGCCGAAATGGAAAACCGAGGCGGCCAGGAGGATGGCAGCGCCAGCATGGACGGCTTGCAAGAAATGATCTAAGGCGCCGGCGCCTCCGGAAGCGACGATTTCTGCGGAGGTGTTGGCACGAAGGCTCTGGATCAGAGGCAGATCATAACCGGTCTGAGCGCCGTCGGCCGCTTTGCTGGTAGGAAGAATCACGCACACGCCGTAACCATCGATCTGTTTGGCCCACTCTATCGCATCCACTCCCGTAGCCGTCCTGCCGCCGTCGATATAGACCTCATAGCCGGAAGGCATCCGGTCGTTTCGATCGACGTCGATCGCTACCGTGAGCTTTTCTCGGCCGAACTCCCGGATAAGCTGAGGGATCAATTCCGGTCGGCGAAAGGCGGCGCTAGAGACCGAGACCTTATCGGCGCCGGCTTCCAAGACGGCGGCTGCGGAGGCCAGGTCGCTAATGCCGCCGCCCACGGTAAACGGGACGGTAACGACCTCAGCGACCCGCCGGACCACATCGACCATAGTGCGTCGGCTTTCCACCGTGGCGGTGATGTCGAGCATGGCCAATTCATCAGCCCCGGCCTCGCAGTAGGCCTGGGCGCAGGCAACCGGATCGCCGGCATCGCGGATATTGACAAAATGGACGCCCTTCACCACGCGCCCATTCTGCATATCCAAACAGGGCATGATCCGAATCCAGGAGGTTGTCATCGTTTGCCTTTCTTCGGGGGATTGGGGTCGTGAATTGTATGGATCGTTCGCTTGAACCTTAAAGACCAAACGAGGTAGAAATCTCCGGTTTTTCGGGCCTCCCGGGAGGCTGTTCTCATAGCGCTGCCTTCGTTCCCGAGGGTCCTGGAGACGGCCTGCGCCGGGAGACGCCGGCCTTTGGACGCCCCAGCCAGTCTGCGTGGGTCTGGCTGCAAGAGGGCGGCTCAGGGCAGTTGGAACAGCGACTCGGTTTTGACAATGGCGTAATCGTCTGGGAAGGTGTGGAAGGCTTGGACGCGGAAGCTCCGATGGCGGCATTCAGTATAAAGAAAGCTGACAGCCCCTACCGCAATCCGACCATTGGACTCAAAACGATAGAACAACCCCTCCTGTTCCGGATTCGGCTGCTCCAACTCCTGCTGGAAGACCCAGAACTCCTCCGGCGAGAGTTGTTCCAGTTGGAACTGCACTTCATAGACGACGCCGCACCGGCACTGCACACGTTCGCGGTGTGGTTCTTTCAGGCGATGGCAGAATAGACGCCGCCGTTCCGGTAAGGGGTGTTGGGCCGAGGCGGCCACCTCGGTCAGCGTCAAGCCTTCAAAGTTCCAACAGACCACATGGCCAGCCGTCGTAATATCCAGTTTGGCTTGATACTCGCCTCGTTGAATCCGTCGGGTTTGAAAGACTTGGAAAAGTTCTGGATGGAGAGGCCGGCCGTAAAGCTGAAAGACTAATTCAGCGACCTTCGGTCGAACGCCGAGCACGGCAACGGTCCTTTGATCAAAAGTACAGTGTAAATCTTCCCACCCTAATGGAGAAAGTTCTTTGCAGACGCCCTTCCTGACGAGCAGATCGCCTTTCTCCCCATGCCCCCACGGGCAAAAACCTCATGATCCGTCAGTCGCCAACAAAAAACCAAGGCTTATTATAGCTTCTCTCGTTTTGGCCACCAAGAGGTTTAAGAAAGAAAAACAGAGATTGCCCCTTTACGCAAATGGCGTTCCTATGGAAAATCCCTCACCGGGCCAAAAGGACTTCACCGAATGCTAGCATTGCTTCATTTTGCTTCACCCTTTTTAGCGTCTGGCACACCCCAAGATCGGTCAGAAGAATTCTTGCGGCAAGGAGTTGGGAATTCGGATGGATGAGGAGCGGCCTCAGCAACGCAAAGGCCCGTACCTTTCCGCGAGGATCATGGACGCACGAAGACGAAAATTCCCTCTCTCCGGAAAATTTTTCCGTAGGTTTCTTTCGTGCTTGCTGTTTGGGAGTTTCCTCTTCTGCCGGCGGGCGTGTCTGAGGCGTGCGAAAACCGTCTGGCAGACGCCGCCGCTGGAAGGAAATGGTTTTCCTGGGCCATTGTTCTGTGGACATCCCAGACGGTCTTTCCGAACAGCCTGTTCGGCTGCAATCCGAAGCGGACCGGCCTACTGCCTCACAAGTCCAACAGAAGGAAAGCCTCCTATGGGAGGGTTGGGGAGGCATCTGGGGTTGGGGTGAACGACTGAAGGCCGGGTCATGCCTCCGGCGGCTCCAATCCAGGGAAGTTTCCAGCACAATCCCTGAGTTCCCGCTTTCGCATCCCTGGAATCCAACGGGATTAGATGCCCCAGGGCTGGACTTGGCCGGTCTATTTTCCCGATTCGCACTTTTTTCCCTAACCCGGTTTTCCTCACGCCCCTTCTCAGACGCCGATCCAAACCAAGGAAAGTTTCCGGGGGGATGCTTGCCGAGGGGAAAACCTGCTTTTATAATAAACCCCATCGGAAGATCAATTCCATCAGACCACGGGGGGTTCTATGGCCGAGTGGTGGTGGATACTTGTACCGTTAGGATTAGGGGCGGCCACGGGGGCCCTTTTTTGGTGGCCCCAAGTACGCACAGCGATGCGCCATTATCGCCTGGCCGAAATCCGGCGGCAGTTCCACCAGCAACGGGAACGGTTGGAAATGAAATTTCTCTGCCTGGCCAGCCAAGGGACGCTCCCTCTCGGCCCTGGGATGGACTGTGAGTTTGAGGATGAGGTGGCTTACGTCCGAAATCGGAAAACGGGGCAGTTGTGCGCCTTGGTCGGGATTTTGCTGATCAAGCGAAATCCGTTCGACTTTTCGCCCGCGCCTCCCCGTTGCCGGTTGGGAACGGCGATTTTCCGATTCACTCGCCGCCGATGGGACACCGACGGCCGAGCTATCCTCAACCTCAGCCCGTCGGAAACCATCCGCTTTTATCAAGATGCCCTCGAAGTCCTAGACCAAGAGCCGGTGCAGGAACACTGACGGCCAGAAAGAGTCGGCCCCTTTTCCCAGCCCATTCCGCCAGCCGGGGGCCTCTCCACGTCTGCCCTGAAGATTCCCCTCCTTAGTGTCTTTCCGAACCCCCGGCCAGCCTGCGCAGCAACGGGGCAAAGCAATGGAGTTTCGGATAGGCTCTTAGGACAGCGTGCTTCTAGTGCCTGGAAGGATATGAGGGGTCCAGCCCACTCGGTGGATGTCCATGGCCGACAGAAGTCCTGGGGTGAAGCCCGGCCCCCCAGGGCCAGCACCGGGTAAAGCTAAGTCTGTAGATGCTCATGGCCGACAGAAGGGGTGAGTTAGGGATATTTCGGCTGGCCGTAGGTGCTGTGGTATCGAGTAAACCACTTTTCGACCTCTTCGGGGGGCAGGGGTTGGGGTTGGCCAAGCTGCAAGGCAAAAAAGACCGTTTTGGCAATTTCTTCGAGCATGACGGCCGATTTGAGGGCCTCCCGCGGGGTCGGCCCCCACACAAACACCCCATGATGGCCCAACAGAATCGCCGGCGCCCGATTCCGATATTGCAAAATCGCCTGTCCAATGTGGTCGTGTTGGTTATCCACATAAGGAGCGCAAGGAATTTCGGCGCCGAATTGATCGGCTATGGCCGTCAAGCAGATCGGAATCGGCCGGCCCACCGCGGCAAAGGCTGTCGCATAAGGGCTATGGGTATGGATGACGGCCCCGATGTCCGGCATATGGCGATACAAAAACAGATGGTGCGGTAAATCCACACTCGGTCGCAAACCTCCTTCGGCCGCCTGGCCGCTGGACAGATCCACTTCGACCAAATCTTCCGGTTTTAGTCGCTCATAGTCCACGCCGGACGGTTTGATCACAAGCCGACCACTCTCTCGATCCAATCCGCTGGCATTGCCGGAGTGCATACTGACCAACCCGGCGGCCAGCAACATCCGATTCACATCCCACACCTCGTGGCGAAGTTGCGCGAAGTCCATGAAGCGTTTCTCCTTCCAGACCCTTTCTATCCACCCCCCACAGGCGGAAAACAGGCGATTTCGCCTCCAGGTTCGATCGGAGTGGAATCGTCGGCATATCGGCCGTTGACGGCAAAAAGCAGCAGATGCTTCCACGCAGCCAGAGCGGGGATTCGGGCGATCAGCCCCTCTCGAATCGCTCCTATACAGGCCGGCTCAGGAAGCTCCAGCCCAATCCGATCCACGCCGACAATTTCTCGTACCTGGGCAAAAAGCCGAACTTCCACCTCCATCCCTCTGAACCTCCCAAACCGTGCTACCTTGGAACCTTGGAACATTTTAGCCGAATGGAGGGGCGTGCTTTCCCCTCTCCCCACCGCGGGAGAGGGTTAGGGTGAGGGGGCCTCTGAGTCATTCCCACGCCCCTTGGTGTCATTCCCGCGCAAGCGGGAATCCAGGCAACAGGGACATCTCCTTTCTGGATTCCTGCTTGCGCAGGAATGACACTTCGGCCCCCTCACCCGGCTTCGCTTCGCTCTCAGCCGGCCTCTCCCCTGGCCCTCCAGAGACCGGCCAACCTGTCGGGTAACCAGGCAGGGGTGTCATTCCCGCGAAAGCGGCAGTCCAGAAATTAGGAGGCCATATTGGCTGGGTACCCTCCTCCGCGGGAATCAGGCTGGATTCCCACTTACGCGGGAACAAGCCTGGACTGCTGCTTGCGCAGGCAGTGACACATCGTACTCCTTCATTCGGCTAATTTGACTGTATCTACCCGGCCAAGCCGCCACAACTTGTAGGGGGCAAGAATCGGCTCCAACCCAACAGATGGTGGTCATTACTTCCGGTAGATACAGTCAAACTAACGTGTTACGAAAAAACCTCGTTCCCCACGGCGGAAGTGTTCCTACTCCTCGTATTTTGGCATCTGGATAGGGAGTCGGCTATTGGGTACTGCCGGCCAGGCAGATCATATCCTCTTGAATGCGGAGCGATTCTACCTGCACTTGTCGGCGGGTTTCAGGATGGCGGAAGTCCAGGGGGATCAGGGCTACGGGATCGCCGCCCGATTGACGCCATTGGAGCGGCACCTGGCGTTGTACCGCCGCCTGAGTGATCCGATCAATGACTTCTTTGAGCGGCATCGGCAGCGCACCCGCCCGAACCCGATGAATCCGCACAGCCAGCAGATTCCGCTCCACCAAACTGACCTCACAGTACAAAGAAACCACACAATCCACCATCCCCCGCTGAAATCGTCCGTAGGCCACAATTCCTCCCGGCGTGATTTGAATCCGGGGACTGGACCATCCAGCCGGCAACAGCTCCGGATGGTTTTGAACCATATCCACAGCAAACCAGCCGTTCAGATGCTCTGCCGAAAAACAGGCTCGCCATTTGCCCTGGGTAGCCAAGGCGTTCCGTAAGGCCAAGCTGCGGCGAACCATTTCATCGCTGGCCTTTTGGGCCTCCGCGGGGTCCGCAGCCGCTAGCCGTCGGTAACCAGACGGCACATGCCGAAGGGCGATCCACACCCCAACCCCTACGATCGCCACCCCAGCCGCTAAAAAAAACACCCCCCATACAAAAATTCGGAATGCCTTTCGCATGACTCCGCCTCGAGAAAGAGGGTTCGTTTGGGAATGCATCACGGCTTGATACTCCAGGGAGGGCGTGCTGTTTCCGATATGCGATTGTATTGTGAACCATATTCCGGCGGCGTCCATAAGGGCCCCCGTGGAGAGAAAAATCCTTGGGACCTCCGGCGGCAAAGGACTAACCCGCCCCGGCAATGCTGCATGGAAGCCAATCGAGATGACCGTCTCCTTTGGCAAAAGGAGAAAAAGCCAAGGTAGGCAATCCGTCGGCCATTTTGCCGTGGGTTGCCTTTGGACTCCCAAAGGACCTTCTCCTATTCTGGCGGAGGAGGCCCTGTCTCCATAGGGGGCCGTCAGAAATCAGTCTATACCTCACGGTTCCATCCAGACGCCAACCTCCAGCAGGATGGGGAGAAATAGAATTCCCATCCAACTGGAACGGAACCGGGGAGCAACCGCGTTTGGCCCGATCGCTCCGCAAGTAAGAATCCAAAAATTGACAGGACTAAAATGCAATCCCCGAGGATGCGGAAATGACATGGAAACGGAATCGATATAAGAAATAAAGGAATAGGAAGGAAAAGCTCACCCAGCAGAAGTGCAAAAGATAAGCTAGGGTGGGCGCCAGGTATTCCCTCTACCCTTTGACGGATGAATAGGGTAAAAATAGGCTAATACTTTAGCCGAATGCAGGGGTCTATGTGTCATTCCTGCGCAAGCAGCAGTCCAGGCTTGTTCCCGCGTAAGTGGGAATCCAGCCTGATTCCCGCGGAGGAGGGTACCCAGCCAACATGGCCTTCTAGTTTCTGGACTGCCGCCTTCGCGGGAATGACACCCCTGGCCCGGCCAACGGTTGGCCGGGCCAGGGGGAGAAAAGAAGGCGGCTTTCGACTTTCGTGTCCCCCTCACCCTAACCTTCTCGACGGCCAGGGGAGAGGGGGAAAAGAGATCCTTCATTCGGCTAAAGTGTGGGCTTGTTGGGCCTGACGTCCGAAAGGGCCGAAACCCCAAGAGCACCCAAAGAAGGAATGATTCAAAGGTTCCTTAAAAAATAGAAACTCCATCATAGTTTCGCCCAAAGGAAAAGATGATCGTTTCTTTTCCTCCGGCCTTCAAAGGGAACCGAAGTCGATCAGGGGCCTGGTTAGAAAAGGTCAGAGGGTCTCTGGAAGCCTCCCTGGCCGGCTTACTCTCCCGCGGGAGGAAAAGGAAGAGCCTTGGGTGCGTTTTTCGGCGGAAGGGTTTCGGGTGGAGAAGGGACATCTCCTCCGAGTCGTTTTCTCCCATACGCACGTGTGAGGAATAAAACAGATGCCTTGGTTTACCGAAGTGAGCGATGAGATTGCGTTTGCGCATCTTGCGGAATTGATGGAAAGGACGGTGGAAGAGGCCCGAACGCGGATTTGCCGACGGCCAAAGCGGGTGCTGCTCCTGCCGCCGGATATTACCCGGGCGCATAGCGGAGCCGGGCCGCTGACCGAAATCCTCTACCACCATTTCGCCCAAGAGGCCGAGGTCCATTTGATCCCCACGCTTGGCCAACATGTGCCGCACACCGAAGAAGAAAACCGGCGGATGTTCGGCCAGACGCCGTTGGAACGCATCCATCCTCATGACTGGCGCGGAGGAGTGAAATATGTCGGCGAAGTCCCGGCCGATTATGTGGGGGAAAAAACCCACGGCGCCGCAGATTGGGCTTTTCCCGTTTGGCTCAACCGAATGCTCATGGACCAGCCGTGGGACCTGATCATCCATATCGGCCATGTGGTGCCGCATGAAGTCCTGGGGTTTGCCAATCATAACAAAAATTATTTCATCGGCTTGGCAGGCAAGGAGCTGATCTGCGCCTCGCACATGGCGGCGGCCTGCTGCGGGATCGAAAACAACCTGGGCACCCTGATTACCCCGGTCCGGGCCTGCTTCAATAAAGCCGAAGACGATTTCCTAGGACATCTGCCCGATGTCTATATCCAACTCGTCATGGCCCGAAACCCGGAAGGCCGATTGGTCCATACCGGCGTCTATGTGGGCGACGATTTGGAGACGTATCTGGCAGCGGCCCGGCAGTCCCGTCAGCAAAACATTACCGTCTTTGACCAGCCGGTACCGAAAATCGTCTGTGTCATGCAGGGCGACGAATTCTTCAGCACTTGGGTGGCCAACAAAGCGATTTACCGGACCCGGATGGCCATTGCCGACGGGGGCGAACTGCTCATCCTGGCCCCTGGTCTGAAACGCTTCGGGGAACAGCCGGAAGTCGATGCCCTGATTCGTAAATACGGGTATCGTGGAACCCCCCGCACGATGGAGGCCTACCGAAAGAATGCCGACTTACAAGACCTGGCCCATGGGGCCGCCCACCTGATCCATGGTTCCAGCGAAGGCCGATTTACCATCCGATACGCCCCGGGCCATATGAGTCGGGAGGAGATCGAAAGCGTTGGCTTTGCCTATGCCGACCTGGAGAAGATGTGGGATCATTACCAACCGGATCGGCTTCGGGAAGGTTGGCAGGAAATTCATGGGGAACGATTTTACTTTATTCCCACCCCTTCGGCCGGGCTGTGGAGCACCCGGGAAAAACTCTACCATCGGCCGGCTGGGTTTGAAACCTGATGAAAAAGCTCCACTGGCAAACTGTGGAAGAAGACCGAGATTGCCTCGTCCACCGGGAATCCAGACATGATCCGGCACTTTTGGGGGAATTGGGTACCCCTTATTGATGCACGGGATCGAGGCATGTTTATCCATCCGGCGGAAAATGAAATATAGAAAGTATGGGCAACATGGAGTTTTTGGCTTATATACAAAATCTACGTCGTTTACACAATCCTTGACGGTCTTGTTTTATGCCCCATCGGGATTTTGATGTCGTTTCTTTAGCTCGATACCTTCATCTGAGTCCGCCCCAGGTGGTTCGGCTGGCGGAACGGGGGAAAATCCCTGGCAGAAAGGTGGCTGGCCAATGGCGTTTCCCCCGGGCAGAAGTGCATCATTGGCTGGAACAACGAATCGGCGCCGCCGAAGACGAGCAGGAATTGGCCCATTTAGAAACGGTGGTCAGCCATCCTGCTGCTGGCCCCTCAGAAACGACGTTTACCCGTTTGACGGACCTGATACCTCTGGAGGCGATTGCGATCCCTCTGCGGGCGAAAACGCGCAACTCGGTGGTTTCCGCCATGGTGGACCTGGCCGCTCGCACTGGACTGCTTTGGGATAAGCAACCGATGGTGGAAGCGGTTCTGGCCCGGGAGGCCATGTATCCGACGGCCCTGGAAAACGGGGTGGCCCTGTTGCATCCGCGTCGGCCCATGCGGGCGCTATTGGCGCAACCTCTTATCTGCCTGGGAATTACGCCTAGCGGTGTGCCGTTTGGAGGCGCCGGCTTGACCGACATCTTCTTTTTGATCTGTTCGGTGGATGATCCTGGGCATCTCCGAATGCTCACGCGTTTGAGTCGGGTGCTTAGTCTGGAAGGTGTGTTGGATGCCCTTCGCTCGGCTTCGGACGCCCCAATGGCCCAACAGGTGATTCAACGGGCAGAAGAAACCCTGCCATGAATCGGGTGCACGTGCTCCTCATCGGAAACCAGAGACGAACGGAGTTTCGGGCGATCAAGCCTTCGCTGACTCCTGTGGCCGTCACCGCAGAGGCCCCTAACCTCCCCCAAGGATATGTTTTGGTAGAAAGGGGAGAATTTTTTCCGGATTTGGTCCTCTTGCTCCAATCCTATCCGGGAGAATTTTCCGCCGGACCGTTAGATGCCCTCCGGCGCCTGCTACCCTTGGCAGGGATGGGCGTGATTTTGGGCCCTTGGTGTGAGGGGGAGGGACGCTCTGGAAAGCCTCTGTCAGGGGCCTGGCGAATATATTGGCATCAATGGTCGGCTCGGTGGGGCCAGCAGATTCAACGATGGCAGGAAGGCCAGTGCCCACTTTGGGGGTTACCCGCTACATCGATCGAAGAAGACCGTCTTCTGGCTGCTTCCTCTCCTCTTCCTCGCCTTCCCCCCCAAAAGATCGGTTTATTTAGTCTTCGGCCCCTGGAGACCCAGTGGCTTCTGCCCGTTCTAAAAGCCTGGGGGCTTGTTCCTCAATGGATTTCCTTAGAGAACCTCAGACAAGCTGGGAAGACTCCCAGGGACCAGACCGGATCCCCGGCGAGGCCGGAGAATCCAAGTCAATATCTATCCCCCTCGGAAGAGATTCTTTTAGGCCCTCAGATGCCAGGATTCTCCGAACTGAAAGCGGTCCTTTTCGATGCCACGGATGCTGCGGGAGAAGAAGCCTTCTGGCTTCGCCAGGTTGCCGCTTGCATGAAAATCCCCCACATTATCTTATTGGTGGATTTTCCTAGGCCAGAACTCTGGGAAAAGGTGCATCCCTGGGGGGTAAAGGCCGTTTTAGGCAAGCCCTTTGCCCTGGGGGACCTTGTCTGGCATCTGGGTCGATTAGAAAATGACGGGACCTGATGGGTTGGAACGGTCCAGTCGCCAGTCATGGGTCTCTGTGAGATTGTTTATCCCGAGGGGACCCTTTGCGGGTTGCCGGAAAAGGGACCACACAACTCTGCGGAAGGAATCTCCCAAGCGGTGCGTCGGGGCCTCCCCGAACCGGGATCGTTCCTGGGACAATCCAGAAAGAAAGTAACACTTTAGCCAAATGAAGCAACTCGCCGCTGCCCGCCGCGGGAGAGGACGGCTCCAGAGCGAAGCGAAGCTGGCTGAGGGGTGTCCCTGCCGCAAAAGCGGCGGTCCAGTCGGGCGTCATCCCCACGAAAGCGGCACTCCAGAAAGTAGAAGAAGTCCATATTCCCTGGATTCCCGCTTACGCAGGAACAAGCCTGAATTGCCGCTTGCGCGGGAACAAGCCTGGACTGCTGCTTACGCATGCAGGGACACACCGCCCCCTTCATTCGGCTAAAGTGTTGCGAAAGAAAAACCCTTTGGGGAAGTCGGAATGCTTTTGACGGAAGTCCGTCTGCCGACCTCCCGGGAAATTCGTGTAGGTTCTTTTGCGACAAGGAGAGGATGACATGGTAAAAGAGTTGCGAATTGGGATGCTTGGTTGTGGATTTATGGGAAAGGCGCACTCGAATGCTTGGCTTCAGGTGGCGCATTTCTTTCCCACCCAACATCGGCCGGTGTTGAAGGTCTGCTATGGTCGGCAGGAAGATCGGCAAAAACTCGAGGAGTTTGCCGCCCGGTGGGGGTATGAATCTATGGAAACCGATTGGCGCAAGGTGGTGGAACGAAAAGACATCGATCTGATCGACGTTTGCGTGCCCAACCACATGCATCATGATGTGGTCATTGCCGCTGCGGAGGCGGGCAAAATCGTCGTGTGCGAAAAGCCTCTGGCCCTCAACGTCAAGGAAGCAGAGGAAATGGTGGCCGCCGTGGAAAAAGCCGGGGTACCCAACATGGTCTCGTTCAACTATCGGCGGGTGCCGGCCATCGCCCTTTTTAAGCAACTGATCGACGAAGGCCGGGTAGGCCGAGTCTTCCATTATCGGGCGACTTATAATCAAGATTACACCATCTCGGCCAATGTGCCGCAGGGCGGTTTGGCCCTATGGCGGTTGGACGCCCGCGTGGCCGGCTCCGGAGTTACCGGCGACCTGTTGGCCCATTCGATCGACACGGCCGAATGGCTCAACGGCCCGATCCAGGCAGTAACGGCCTACACGGAAACCTTTGTCAAAGAGCGGCGCCATGCCGAGACCGGCCAGGTCGAAAAGGTTACCATCGACGACGCCTGCATGTTTTTGGCCGTGTTTGCCAACGGCTCGATTGGCACCTTCGAAAGCACCCGATACGCCCGCGGTCGGAAAAACTACAATACCTTCGAGATCAACGGCGAACGGGGCGCCCTCTACTTCGACCTGGAAAATCCGCACATCTTGGAGTTCTTCCGATATGAGGACCCCGACGGTCGAAAACTGGAGTCGCATATCACCGGTTGGCAAAAAATCCATGTAACCCAATCGGAGCATCCGTACATGAAGCATTGGTGGGTGCCGGGGTGCACGATCGGATATGAACATACGTTTATTAACAGCTTCGCCGATTTCCTGGCCAGCCTGGAAGGTGGCCCGAAATTCCAGCCCGATATGCGCAGCGCCCTACGCACCCAACGGGTCTGCGACGCCGTGCTGGAAAGCGCCCGACGCCGCCAATGGGTGGAAATTCCAAAGTAAACGCATCGGGTTGAATCCGTAAATGCAATTACCAGGGGGCCTGGCGGCGGGGAATCGGCCGAACAGGCCCCCACCGATTTTCTCTTTTGGAACTATGGGCGAAGGAGACTTCCTATGCCCCAGGCGCCTTCGGAACGCCTGCGATTTACTTTTTTACGCCTCCAGAATTGGCGGAACTTTACCCAGATGGAATGCCCGCTGGCAGGTCGAGCGTTTTTGGTCGGCCCGAATGCCTCGGGGAAGTCCAATCTGTTGGATGTCTTCCGCTTCTTGCGGGATGTGGTGAGTGTGGGCGGCGGCTTGCAATCGGCCGTAGAACGTCGGGGTGGGATGTCTCGGCTGCGATGTTTGGCCGCCCGACGACAGTCGGATATCCTGATCCGGGTCCAGGTCGGCACGGAAGAAAATCCTCAGCTCTGGGAATATACCTTGTGCTTTAACCAAGACAAGCAGCAACCGCCCCGCATCGTCCAAGAGCGAGTGGTTCACTCCGGGCAAGAGATTCTGGCTCGGCCTAATCAGGAAGATCAACAAGACCCGGAGCGCCTTACACAAACCTACCTGGAACAGGTCTATGTGAATCAGCCGTTTCGCCCCTTGGCCGATTTCTTTAAGAGCGTCCAATACCTCCATTTAGTCCCTCAGATCATCCGAGAACCCGACCGGGCGGTAGGAAAAGTGAACGATCCGTTCGGCGGCGATTTTTTAGAGCGGATTGCTAAGACCGTGCAAAAAAAACGCCAAAGTAGACTCCGTGCTATTCAGGAGGCTCTTCAGATTGCTGTGCCTCAGCTTCAAAAGTTAGCATTGTGGCGGGATGAAAAAGGAATGCCCCATTTGCGGGGCAAATATGTACACTGGCGGCCTCGAGGGGCTTGGCAAACCGAAAAAGACTTTTCCGATGGAACGCTTCGGCTCTTAGGGCTGCTCTGGATCATGTTAGAAGGCCATGGCCCCCTGCTTTTAGAAGAACCGGAGTTGTCCCTTCATCCCGGGGTGGTCCGCTATATTCCCCAGATGTTTGCGCTGATGCAAAGTCGCACGGGCAGGCAAATTTTTGTCAGCACCCACTCCCCGGAAATCCTTCAGGACGAGGGAATCGGCCTGGATGAGGTTCTTCTGTTAATTCCCGATGCCGAAGGCACTAGCGTCCAACGGGCGTCGCAAAGAGCCGATGTCAAAAAACTTTTAGAAGGAGGGTTGAGTTTGGCCGAGGCGGTGGTGCCCCAAACCTCTCCACCACGGTTGCACCAATTGCTCTTATGGAAAGAGGAACCTTAATCTCGACGTCGAACTGTGATCCAGGCTTCGAAAATCCATTTTTGTCAGGATGTGCGGTAAAGTTTCTATGGACGTGCCTATCTGTGTGGCAGTGGAGGGGATGACGGACGCTGCGGTGGTGGAACGATTGTTTACCCACTTCCAGCTCCCCTTGGGCGATGTCCATCAGGCCGGAGGAAAACAAAAGCTTCGGGAGAAAATTTCCGGTTATAATCATGCCGCCGCTTTTTATCCCTGGTTTGTGCTGGTGGATTTGAATCAGGAAGCGCCGTGCGCCCCTGGACTGCGCGAGCAATGGTTGCCCCATCCCAACCAATACATGTACTTTCGAGTGGCGGTTCGGGCGGTGGAGGCCTGGTTGTTGGCCGATCGGGAATCGTTGGCCCGTTTTCTCTCCGTTCCTGTGAAGAAAGTGCCTACCTCTCCCGATTCCCTGGAGAATCCCAAAGCGACGATGATCCAACTGGCCCGGCAATCTTCCCGCCGGGAGATTCAAAAAGATATGGTTCCTACGCCTTCCGGCGGGCGTAAGGAAGGGCCGGCCTACGCATCCCGAATGATTGAGTTCGTAACGGACCATTGGCACATCGAAAAGGCCAAAAAACATAGCCCCAGTTTACAGCGGTGTTGTAACATGCTGGAAAGACTCTGCACAGTGATTCGAGAGAAGGATTAGGTTCTGCCTAGGTGGACTGTATCCACCGGAAGGAATTCCAACCATCTGGGGAGCAAGCCGATTCGTATCTCCTCCAAGTGATAGGGCCTGGCCGGCTGGACCCCGTCCAACAAGGCAGAAACTTTGAAAGCGGAAAATGAACTATTTTGCCCATGGGGTGGCGTTTTTGGATCGGCCGTATCTGATGGCCGGTACGGCGGTGCCGGATTGGCTGGTGGTGGCCGATCGGCAACTGCGGGTCCGGCCCCGGCATGTGGAGGCTT
>Ga0272448_1002872_pt1 | contig 21049 bp, 16 predicted proteins | sample YNPCB0191_FD_202220 | JGI IMG/M metagenome (GOLD analysis project Ga0272448, IMG submission 202220) | Hot spring sediment microbial communities from Yellowstone National Park, WY, United States - YNP-CB-019-1 | ecosystem: Environmental > Aquatic > Thermal springs > Hot (42-90C) > Sediment... | reverse complement strand
TTCCGGTCTTGCTGTCGATGAAATGCAGCGCCTTCCCGTCGCCGCCCACGACGAACCTGAGGTAATCGTTTTCAAACGAGGCGTCCATCGTACCTCCCCGCACGGCAGTCGCCACGGCCAATGCTATGGCGCCCACGAGCGCCCAAAGCCGTATGCTGTATGGTCTCATACTAAATGCGTTTGGCAGCCCATCGGCGAGTTCCTTCGTCTATCGCCGCCCCAACGCTCGCCGGCCGCCGAGAACTCACACGCAAAAAAGGGCCGGGATCGTCAGATCCCGGCCCAATTCCATTCCGAGCTTGCTGCACAACGCGATTCGCTGTCTACTCCATCTCGTCGCCGTCGTTATACCCGATATAGCAGCGTTCGATAAGGTCGTCAACGTCCGCGAAACCGAGGCAGATGCACGTATCCGCCGCGCCGTAGTAGATGCGGAGCCTGTTGCCTTCTTCGAGGATCGCGCCGCACGAGAAAACTACGTTGCCGATATCGCCGACACGTTCATAGTACTCGCGCGGGGTCAGGATCGGCACAGCGCTGCGGCAGATGAGCTTGGCGGGGTTATCGAGATCGAGCAGAACGGTGCCCATTCGGTAAAGCGGCCCTGCTGCGGTGTTTTTGACTCCGTGATATATGTGCAGCCAGCCGTGTTCCGTCTCGATTGGAGGCGCGCACGCCCCGATCCTGTCCTGGTCCCAGTAGCCGCCGCGCGTCGTCATGACGACTTCGGAGTCGCCCCAGTGCAGGAGGTCGTCGGAATATGACAGCCATATATTGCCGGTCCCGCCGCCGTAGGGCCTGTCGAGGCGCACATAGCGGCCGTTGACCTTTCGCGGAAACAGGCAGCCGTCTTTGTTCTCCGGTTCGGAGATCAGGCCGAGCCGAGTGAACGTCACAAAATCGCTCGTCTTGGCAAGAGCGAGCCGCGCGCCGTAGCGGGAGTAGGCCGTATACATGATGTAGTACTCGCCCTCGAGGAATGTGATGCGCGGATCCTCGATCCCCCGCCGCTCGTAGGACCGAAACGGTTCGTCCTTTGAGGGCTCCATGGCAGGCTCCGGATCGACCGTGAAGTGATACCCGTCGTCGCTTCGAGCCAGCGCGAACACACTTCGACCGGACAGGTCTTCAACTCTAAGCAGCAATATATACTCGTCTCCCAGCTTCGCACACCCGGCGTTGAAGACGGTGTTGCAGGGGAAAGGAACACTGTCCAGGGTGATTATGGGGTTCTTGTGCCACCTCTCGACAGCGTCTCTTCCGAGCTTTTTGAACATTCGTCCCTCCAGGCTAAACGGAACTGCACAAACTCTAGTATCGGGAGGCGCAAGCTTCAAATATAGAGCGCGATCGGAGGAACAGCGCCCAACGCCTCCCTCTCTGAGACTCCGGCGATTCACGGGCCGCCGGAGGACAGTTGTATGCGGATATATAACCACATTACAGGGCTGTTGATCGTACGTCAAGCAGTTTTCAGCCCAACACGTGTACGCTATGGTATCCGTTGGAAAACAGACAATCAGGCTGACTGTGGCCGGAACGGTAATGCTGCTGGTCGCGGGATGCGCGCAAACCGACGGCGCCGACGAGATAGGCCGGGTGCTGCTCGCCTTGCTGGTTGCCCTGGTGGCATCGAAACTGGGGGGCGAGCTGTGCGTCCGCGTCGGCCAGCCGGCGGTGCTGGGCGAGCTCCTTCTGGGAATTGTGGTCGGCAACCTCGCTTTGATCGGATATCACGGCCTTGATTTCATCGGCAGTGATCACTCCATAGAGGTCATCGCGGAACTCGGAGTCGTTCTGCTTCTGTTCCAGGTCGGCCTCGAGTCGGACCTCGGAGAGACCGTCAAAGTCGGATCCTCGTCGCTCACGGTTGCGCTGCTGGGCGTTGTTGCACCGTTGATCCTCGGATGGGGCGTAGCCGCGTTGTGGATGCCCGACGCCGGTACATACGCCCACATATTCGTGGGCGCAACGCTGTGCGCGACAAGCGTCGGTATCACGGCTCGTGTGCTCCGCGACCTCCGGCAGACCAAGACCCCTGCCGCCCGGATCATACTCGGAGCTGCGGTCATCGACGACGTGTTGGGGCTGGTGATTCTGGCCATCATTCAGTCCGCGATCTCCGCAACCGCCCTGGGCGGGGCGCTATCCCCGTGTGGCGTAGCGCTGGTCGTGCTCAAGTCCGTGCTGTTTCTCATCTGCGCACCGCTCGTCGGCCGGATACTGGTGCCGCAAGCGTTCCGGTTGGTTGCCCGCTTCAAAGGTGAAGACCTGCTGCTGATTGCGGGGCTGGCTACGTGTTTCGGTTTTGCTTACATCGCCAAGCTGGTCGGATTGGCGCCGATTGTGGGCGCGTTCGCAGCTGGGCTGATGCTCGAGGAAGCCCATTGGCGCGACCTGCAAGCGCGTGGAGAGCACTCGCTGGATGAGCTGATAGCTCCGTTGGTAGGATTTCTGGCACCGGTATTCTTCTTCCGAATGGGCGTCGGCGTCTCGCTGGCCAATCTGGCCAACCTGCCCGCGCTGTCGCTTGCCGCGGCCCTGACGCTTGTGGCGCTGGTCGGCAAACAGGTCAGCGGACTGGGTGTGTTGCAGAAAGGCGTCGACCGCCTCTCCGTCGGCATCGGCATGATTCCAAGAGGGGAGGTCGGTCTTATTTTCGCCGCGGTCGGCACGAAGCTCGTGATCGACCGAACGCCGGTCGTTCCGCCGACGGTGTTTGCCGCGCTGATCGTGACGGTGGCGTGCACGACCGTAGTCACCCCGCCGCTGCTCAAGTGGAGCTTTTCTCGATCGGGTGCGGCAAGGCGCCGGTCGTGAAGTAGGCGACTTCGCGGATCGAAATCCCGACCCAGTGCGAATCCCGTAGGCAGCGAGGAGGTATGGCCTGAGTCGCCGAAAGCGCGTAAATGGACCGTAAAGGCTCCGTTGCGCTTCGATACGGCATTCGTCGGCGGTCTACCCAGCACCGGCGGAGTTCGGCCCCGCAAGACCGAACAGATTCAGTCCTCGAGACTGTTCAGTCTTCTGGGAATGTGTACCCCGCTCGCCCTGAGTGCGAAGCGTATCGAAGGGCGGTCAAGGCTCCAGCGCGCTTCGATACGACCTTCGTTGCTCAGGTCTACTCAGCGCTAGCGGAGTTCTGTCCCGCAGGACTGAACATGCATCAGTCCTCCGTCGCGTTTGACCGTGCGGTGTGGAGGTGCTATACTACTCGTGTCCGCGCGCCTGTAGCTCAGTGGATTAGAGCATCTGACTTCGGATCAGAGGGTCGGGGGTTCGAGTCCCTCCAGGCGCGCCATTTGACTGCGCACGCCGATGCCGCTAACATTACCTTGTCCCTCAGCCTAATCCCGTGAGGAAGGAAAAGGAAGTTGCACGGCAACGCGGCTGCCTACCCACAGCCCAAAAGCTTATCTATGAGCTCTGGCGCTGTAACGCCTTCGCCCTCACGTGTCTCGCCTGCGCAGGCGCCGACACGCCACTCGCAAGTCTCGACGCTCTGCTTGATGCTTACGACGACTACCGAAACCACGGCACGGAGGAACAATGCGCACGTCATATCACTGCCATACGATGATGTCCGACGGGCACTCCGCCGCGTCCGAATACGTACGCGCGGCGATTGCGATAGGACTCGACGAGCTGGGCATATCCGATCACTACACGCTGATGCCCGATACTCCCGCCTTACCCCTCCTTGCAAAGGGGGAAAAGGGGGGGTATCAGCCGGTTGGCTGGAGCATGCCCGCAGACGCGCTGCCCGACTACTTCCGGGCGCTCCGCGGTGCAAAGCAAGAGGCCGGGGACAGGCTCATCGTCCGTTACGGCCTGGAAGCGGACTTTTTTCCCGAAACTGCTGCCGAACTGGCAGAAATACTGCGCGGGTATCCCTTCGACTACGTCATAGGCTCGGTACATTTCGTTGACGACTTCCCGATCGACGACAGCGCCGGCTGGTGGGACGGGCTTTCCGTAGACGAGCGCAACGAGATGGTGCGGGCTTACTGGAGCCGGATCGCAGCTATGGCCGAGACTGGGCTGTTCGACATCGCTGCCCATCTCGACCTCTACAAGAAGTTCGGCCACCGGCCCACCGTGGACGTTTCCGCCGAGATAGCGGCAGCTCTTGACGCAATCGCGGGAGCCGGAATGGCCGTCGAGCTCAACACAGCAGGCTTCTACAAGCCAGCAAAGGAATTCTACCCGTCGCCGGCCATTCTCCGCGAGTGCCGGAAGCGGGGCATACCCGCGCTGGTCACAGCCGACGCGCATGACATCAGCCATCTTGCGCGGAGCTACGATGTCGGAGTCGAGACCCTGCGCAACGCCGGTTACACAGAGCAGGCGATCTTCGTCGACCGAAAGATGACGCTTGTCCCGCTGTAGCGGCTGGAAGAACGTCCGCCTGAAGATGATGTAGACTACGATCCCCACGAACACGAAGAAGATCACGATGACCGCCATACCGAATGTGTTCTTTGGTGACGGCGCGCGGGCGTTTCTTGCTACGCCGCCGCGGCCTGCTCGACTTCGATGAGCCTGCGCTCGACCGCGTTGGTCATCGCATCGACCACCTTCGGATCGAACTGCGCGCCGGCGGCCTGTTTGAGGCGAATGACGGCGAACCGCGGGGAAAGCAGATGCTTGTAGCTGGTCGCCGAGGTCATCGCATCGAACGCGTCGGCGACCGTGAGAATTCGCGAGAGGATATGTATGTTCTCGCCGGTGAGCCTGTCGGGGTAGCCGGTCCCGTCGTAGCGCTCGTGGTCATGGCCCGCGATTTCGCCTATCTGGGCCATCCGGGAGTTGTTGGGAATGCAGCTCATCACGCGCATCGTCATCTGGGCGTGTTTTCTGACTAGCGCCATTTCCTCCTCGTTGAGCCTACCGGACCGTCTCAGGATAGGGGTTGGCACGCCGAGCCGGCCGCAGTCGTGCACCAACCCGGCTCTGTAGGCCGTTCGCACTTCCTCGTCGGACAATCCCATATGTCTTGCAAGGCCCTTGGCGAGTCTGGCTGTTCTGATGGAGTGGCCGCTGGTGGCGGGGTCTTTGGCATCGACCAGCGCGGCAAAGACGTGGAACACGCGCTCCAGGCCTTCCATGCAGTCCATCTCCGGCGGCAGCGGGCGTTTGGCGAGCATCTCGGAGATCATCGGCTGTATTCCGGTCGCGTCCATGACTGCTTTGTAGAACTCGCCGTCCTCCACCGAGTGAACGACCGCAGCCCAGACTTCCTTGCTCCACGCGTGGCCCGTGAATATCGCAAGACGGTGCAGACCCTCGACGAGACTCGTGCTCGACTGGAAACAGCCTGCCGCGTCCATCGTCTCGACCGCGAGCAGAATCTGGCTTCCCACCGGAATTTCCCTGGCCACCTTTGCGTCGGGGTAGCCGCGGCCGTCCCACCATTCATGATGCGACCGCACCAGCTTGGCCGCGTCGCCCATTCCCGGCAGCCATTCTAGCAGCGCGGCGCCACGGCGCGGGTGACTTCTAATGAGCGGGTCGTCCATCTGCTTTTGAAGCGAGGCATATTGAGTTATGTGCTTGTAGGCGCCGACGGCTCCGACGTCCTGAATCAGTCCCGCGTAGAACACCGCCCCGGCCTCGTCGGGAACCAGAGCGGACGCGACGCGCTCCGCCACAAGCGCCACACGCCAGGCGTGGTAGAGGCAGCCGTTGGGCACGACGTCCGTCATATAGGCCGCCGCGGCCAGCAGCTCCGCCGGATTGATGTCCGGCGGTTCGCTCTTCGGGTCGGACTTGGTGGGTTTTTCTTCGGCCGGCTTTGCGGCCCGCTCGTCGGTCTTCTTGGTTGCCACGATGCGCGCTCCCACGCGTGATGGAGATCACTGAGGTTATTCCATATCCGCTTGCGGGCGCGCACGAGCACTTTGACTCTATTGACAAGCGCGCGCAAACCGTGATAACATTAATCGACGGCGACTTACGGGGGCATTGGGTTTTCCAATGCCTCTTGCATACTTTGGCTTTTGGGGGTTCGCAGTGTACGCCATAATAAGAGCGGGCGGCAAGCAGTACAGGGTTGCCGAAAATGACGTGATCGAGGTCAACAAGCTTTCGGCCAACGAGGGCGAGGAGGTCGTGCTTGACGAGGTGCTGTTGGTCAGCGATGACAACGGCGTCAAGATCGGCACGCCGTATGTGGAAGGCGCCTCGGTTATCGGCGAGGTGACCAGGCAGTATAAGGGCCGTAAGATTCGAGGGTTCACCTACAAGCCGAAAAAGAACGTCAGCCGACGATTCGGACACAGGCCGCTGCTGACGGCGGTCTCCATACGGAAGATATCCCAGCCAGGCGCCGAAGCGTCGAAGAAGCGCGCTTCGCGGCAGGTTAGCAAAGAGGAAGAGTCCAATGGCGCATAAAAAGGGCGTAGGTAGTACCAGAAACGGTCGGGACAGCAAGTCCAAAAGACTCGGCGTGAAGGAGTTTGCGGGCGAGAGCGTTACCGCAGGGGCAATCTTGGTGCGGCAGCGCGGAACGCCGCTCCGTCCGGGAGTCAACGTAGGCAGGGGCAAGGACGATACCCTGTATGCTAAGATCGACGGATATGTCAAGTTCGAAACGGCGGGCGGCAGAAGAACGGTCAGCGTCTACCCGGCAACTGCTGCGTAGCCCGCGGTCACATATTCCATTGGCGGGGAAGATGGATCGCCCGAAGATTCGTCTTCCCCATTTTGTTTGTAGTTATCAATCGTCAGCTTTCAGTCGTCGGTTTGGCAGAGGTGCACGGATGAGGACATTGTTTCTGGGATTCGGGGCGTTGCTGTCAATGGCGGCGTATGGCGCGCCGTCGGCCGAGAGGATCGATCCCAAGGTCGTGGATGCCAATACGACTTTCGGGTTCGCGATGCTCAAGCAGTTGTTCGGTGAGGGAGGCGGGAAAGCGAATGTCGTGATCTCGCCCGCGAGCCTGTCCCTTGCCCTTTCGATGACCTACAACGGATCGAGCGGCGCGACTAGGGATGCAATGGCAAAAACGCTTGGCTACATCGGGCTGAGCCTCGATCGGGTCAACGCCGGCAACAAAGCGCTGCTCGTCAGCCTCGCCAAGCCGGGCGAGGGGATTGAGCTTTCAGTTGCCAACTCGCTGTGGGCGCGCGACGACGTTGCGTTCAAGCCGGACTTTCTTCAGCGCAACAGGGAGTTCTTTGGGGCGCAGATCAACACGCTGACCACTGCGGATAAGATCAACGCCTGGGTCAGCAAGAACACACACGGCAAGATCGACAGAATAGTCAGCCGTATAGATCCCAGCCACATTCTGTTTCTTGTGAATGCCGTCTACTTCAACGGCCTGTGGTCCGCGCCGTTTGACGCCAAGCTCACCAGAGATGGCGAGTTCACGACTGCCGCCGGCGCGGCCGTGAAGGTTCCGATGATGCACAACACCGCCCGATACGAGTACCTCGACGGCGATGGCTTCCAGCTCATCAACCTTGCCTACGGCAAGGGCCGCGTCAGCATGTATGTGCTGCTGCCGGCAAAAGGCACGAACCTGAAGTCGTTTCTGAGCAAGGTCACCCCGGCAGCCTGGAACGCCTGGATCAAGCAGATTCAGGGCCGCACGTCTGAAGTCGAGCTTGTCCTTCCCAGGTTCAAGCTCGAATACAAAGCAGAAGCCGAGGCAAAACGCGCGCTTACCGCGCTCGGTATGGGCGTGGCGTTCGACCCCGACAAAGCAGATTTCAAAGCCATGTGCACAATACCGCCGACGCCGAACGTATACATCGGTGAGGTCGTGCACAAGACTTACATTGATGTCAACGAGAAAGGCACCGAAGCTGCCGCGGCCACTTCCGTCGGAATGCGCGCGACCGCAGTCGGACCGGGCATGACTCCGAGGATGATAGTGGATCATCCGTTCCTGCTTGCGATTCGCGATAACGAAACGGGGGAGATGCTGTTCGTCGGGGCGATTGTGCAACCTGCGACTTGTAACTGACGGCTTGCCATGCAGTTTGTAGACCAGGTCGAGATAACGGTGAAGGCCGGTGATGGCGGCAACGGAATAGTGGCGTTCCGGCGGGAGAAGTTCGTGCCGCACGGCGGGCCGTCGGGCGGCAACGGCGGACGGGGCGGCAGCGTGATCATCGAGGCAACATCGAGCCTCGATACCCTCGTCGATCTGCGCTACAAGAAGCACTATAGGGCCGAGCGCGGCGGTGACGGCGGGCCCAACAACCGCCACGGCAAGAACGGCCGGGATCTGATTCTCAGGGTGCCGGTCGGGACGCTCGTGTATGAGCGCTGCGCCCGCGAGCCTCAGGCCGAAGAGTCGGACGAGGCACTACTGACGGCTGACGAATGGCGTCTGGTTGCCGACCTGACGCGCGACGGGCAGCGCTACGTTGCAGCCAAGGGCGGTGAAGGAGGACGCGGCAACGCGGCGTTCGCAAGCTCGACGCTTCAGACGCCGAAATTCGCCGAGAAAGGCGAGCCGACGGATGAAATAACGCTGAGGTTGGAACTCAAGCTGATCGCAGACGTCGGGCTAATCGGGTATCCGAGCGTGGGCAAGTCCACATTGATCTCGAAGATTTCGGCTGCCAAGCCCAAGATCGCCGACTATCCGTTCACAACGCTGGTTCCGAACCTTGGCGTGGCCAGGGTCGATACGAAGTCGTTTGTCGTGGCGGACATGCCGGGGCTGATTGAAGGCGCGCACGAGGGCGCGGGATTGGGGCATCAGTTCCTGAGGCACATCGAGAGGACGCGGCTGCTCGTGCATATCATCGACGTGTCGGGTTTGACGGGCCGCGATCCGATGCACGATTTCGACGCGATAAATGAAGAGCTCCGATTGCATTCGCAGCGGCTTGCCGCACTGCCGCAAATCGTCGCGCTAAACAAGGTGGACATGCCGGACGCCGCGAAGATAACAGAGGCACTGCGTCCGACGCTGGAGTCGCGCGGGCTGGAGGTTTTCGAAATCTCTGCGCTCACCGGTCAAGGCTTGCAGCCGCTGCTCTATCGGATCGCGGCGAAGCTCGACGAGCTGCCCTCGCCCTCCGTGCCTTCTTGCGAAGATGGGGCCGGAATCGCGCACTTTACCGTTGCTCCCTCCGACCAAACCTGGGAGGTGCGCAAGGTCGGCGAGGGTGAGTTCGAAGTTGCAGGGCATGGCGTCGAGATGCTGGTTCGTCGGACGGATCTCGCAAATGAATATGCGATTCGCAGACTGCACCGTCAGCTAGAAAGAATGGGCGTCATACAACGCCTCAGGGAGCTTGGCGCAAGCGAGGGCGATACGGTTCGCATCGGTGGAATAGAGTTCGGTTTTTCTGATGAAGTATACGGATAAGCCGGTTAAGCGAATAGTCGTCAAAGTCGGCACATCGAGCCTTGTCGACTCCAACGCGGGGTTGGACGCGGCGAAGCTTGCGGAGCTGGCACGGCAACTTGCGATCGTGAAGAAACAGGGTAAGGATGTCATCTTGGTTACCTCTGGTGCGATTCGGGCCGGCATGGAACGGCTCGGCATCAACGAGCGCCCTCGCACAATCCCCGAACAGCAGGCCAGCGCCGCAATCGGTCAGAGCGCCCTGATGCAGAAATACACCGAGTTGCTGTCCGCCTACGACGTAATCCCGGCGCAGGTGCTGGTCACTCGCGACGACTTTCACAACCGATTGCGTTACCTCAACGCCCGCAACACGCTTTATACCCTTCTGCGGTTCGGGTGTCTGCCGATCGTCAACGAAAACGACACGGTCGCGACCGAGGAGATTCGGTTCGGAGACAACGACACGCTCTCCGCGCTGGTGGCGGCCTGTGTGGATGCCGATCTGCTTCTCAACCTCTCCGATGTGGACGGACTATTCGACGGCGACCCGAGATTGGACGCGGACTGCAGGTTGATCGAGGAAGTGCCGCAGATCACGCCCGATATAGAGGCGCTCGCCGGAGGCACGCACGGCATCTGCGGGAGCGGCGGCATGCGCACGAAAATCGAGGCCGCCAGGATCGCCACCAACTGCGGCGTGCGGATGGTGATTGCAAACGCTGCCCGCCCCAACGCGATTGTCGACGCCGCCGCGGGCGTCAACGTCGGCACGCGATTCCTGGCGCGCAAGAACGAACTCAGCCACCGCAAGCGCTGGATCGCGTTTGGCAGCCGTGTCAAAGGCAGCATTATCATCAATGAGGGAGCGCGAAAGATGGTTGCGGAGCGCGGAAAGAGCCTGCTAGCGGCCGGCATCGTTGGGTGCGAAGGCTGTTTTCAGGTTGGTGATCTCGTGGCCGTTCTTGACGAAAACCGTCGTCAGATCGCTCGAGGGCTGACGAACTACGGCGCGGCCGAAATAGCGCTCATAAGAGGTAAGCGCAGCGATCAAATAGAACAGATATTGGGATACAAGGATTTTGATGAGGTCATACACAGGGATAACCTGGTTTTGGGCGTCTGATAGCTGATCGTTTGATTGTGGGACGAGCATGAGTGAAGTAGAGGTCAAGTGCATAGCTGCAAAGGCGGCGGCCACGAAGTTGGCGGCGCTGGCAACGGCGGCAAAAGATCGCGCGCTGTTTGCGATGGCGGACGCGTTTGAGGCGAACAAGGCCGCCATCATCGAAGCGAACTGCGAAGATCTGGCTGCAGCCAAAGCCAACGGGATCGGGGGCGCGATGCTGAAGCGGCTGACGCTCGACGACCGCAAGATCGCGCAGATGGCGGACGGTGTCCGCCAGATCGCCATGCTCCGCGACCCCGTCGGCCAGACAATCGAGGGCTACGTCCGGCCCAACGGGATGGAAATCCGCAAGGTGCGCGTCCCGATCGGCGTAATAGGCATCATCTACGAGTCCCGGCCCAATGTGACTGCCGACGCAGCGGCGCTGTGTCTGAAGGCCGGAAATGCGGTCATACTGCGCGGCGGATCGGAGGCGATTCGTTCGAACCTGGCCATTGCCGCGGTCATCCGGCAAGCGATCACAGCGGCGGGCGTGCCCGACGGTACCGTGCAGATCATCGAGACGACGGACCGCGAGGCCGCCCGCGAACTGATGACTATGAAGCATTATATCGACTGTCTGATCCCGCGCGGCGGAAAGGGACTTGTGAGCACCGTTGTCGAGAACTCCGAGATACCCGTCATCTGGCATCTCGACGGCAACTGCCATGTCTACGTGGACGGCGCGGCTGATCTGAAGATGGCCGCGGAGATAACGTTCAACGCGAAGGTGCAGAACCCGGGTGTGTGCAATGCTGCCGAAACGCTGTTGGTGAGCGAACATGTGGCCCGCGAGTTTCTTCCAACCATGTGTGAGCGGCTTGCCGATGCGGGGGTCGAACTGCGCGGCTGCGCAAAGACCCGCGCGCTCGTGGCCGGCATCGAGGAAGCGACCGAAGAGGACTGGTATGCCGAGTATCTCGACCTGACGCTGGCCGTCAAGGTCGTCTCCGGCCTCGACGAGGCCATTGAGCACATCAACAAATACGGCAGCCACCACACCGACACGATTGTAACGGAGGACTACTCGGCGGCGCGGCGGTTCACTAACGAGGTGGACTCCGCATGTGTTTTCGTGAACGTCTCGACGCGGTTCTCCGACGGCTACGAGTTCGGCAAGGGCGCGGAGATCGGAATCTCGACCCAGAAACTCCACGCCCGCGGTCCGATGGGCGTCGAGGAACTCACGACTTACAAATACGTAGTAAGCGGCCACGGGCAGTTGAGGGAATAGGCAGGCACAGAAGTCGTGTTTGAGGACGGGCCGCACTCGTATCGGGATATCGTCGTGTGGCAAGAGAAGAAGCGTGAGCTCGCCCCGTTTTTTACCGGCGCGGCGAGGTCGGGAGGATGATAACGGCCATGCGCATCGAACTGAGGCAGGCGGGTTGATCTTTTCTATGTCCTATTCCCCTTCCCCGTTCCCTACTACCTCGGTCAAGCGATTCGGCTTGATGGGTGGGACCTTTGATCCCATTCACATGGGGCATTTGATATTGGCTGAGCAGGCGCGGGAGCGGTTCGCGCTCGAGCGGGTGCTCTTCGTCACCTCCGCGATCCCGCCGCATAAGCTCAACGAGTCCGTAACCAACGTCGCTCACCGCCTCGAAATGACGCGGCTGGCGGTGGCCGACAACGAGTTCTTCGAGTGCTCGACCATCGAGATCGAGCGAGGGGGACCGTCCTATACCATTGATACTGTCAGGCAGGTTCTGAACCTGTACGGGCCGGAGAGTACGGTCTACGTGTTGTTGGGGGCCGATGAGGGTCAGGACCTGATGAAGTGGCGCGAGCCGTATGAAATAGCGAAGCTCGCCAGAATAGTCATTGCGAATCGGCCTGGGCTGGCGCTGGGTGACGTAATCGAATCGCTTCCGCAAGATATGGCAGGCGCAATCATTGCGCTCGAGATGCCGGGAGTGGACATATCGTCCACCGATCTCAGGGAAAGGGTGCGATCGGGGCGTTCGATTCGGTACCTGGTGCCGAGGGTCGTGGAGGATTACATTTGGTCGAAAGGGCTGTACAGGCAATAGTCAGGCGACGGAGGCGTCGAAGACCGCCGCCGGGCATCATCGGGGTTGTAATCTTGCTCGGCATCGCGATCGGCATTGCCGGCGGGATGTATGCCTCGCGCTATCTGCGTATTTCGGGCGGAAGTGTCTTCGACATACTCAAGCCGCAGTTCGGGGGCAAGCGGTATGTACGTATACTGATGCTTGGCGAGGACAACACCGGCAACTGGAAGTCCGGCCGGCATGGCCTGTCCGATACGCTTGTAGTCCTTGCGCTGGACACCGAGACCAAGGACATCCGCGCGCTCTCGATCCCGCGCGACACCCGAGTCGAAATCTCCGGCCACGGCACATGCAAGATCAATGCGGCCAACGTTTTCGGCGGCCCGGAGCTGACCAAGGAGGTCATTCAGGGCCTGTTGGGAGTTGACATCGACTACTACGTCGTCACCTGCCCCGCAGGTCTGCGCGGGTTGGTTGACAGCGTCGGCGGCGTGTATGTCATCGTCGATGAGAACATGCACTACAGGGATCGTCACCAGGACCTTTACATCGATCTACACGCAAGCCCTGAAAAACAACTCTTGAACGGCCGGCAGGCGGAGGGATTCGTTCGGTTCCGGCACGATAAGTGGGGCGACAGCGGCTGGAGGATCGTGGACGGCAAGAAAGTGCCGGCGGGCAGAATCGCACGGCAGCAGGTATTCCTGCGCGCGCTCGCCAATCGAATACTCGCACTCCCGACTAAGCGTCAGCGTGTGGACGTTCTCAACAACGCTATCGAGAAGGGCTATCTTCAGAGCAACCTCAGCCTCAACGACTGGAACGCGCTCGCGGATCTGTTCAAGGACATCCACCCCGAGAAGATCAGAATGGCCGTGCTGCCCGGCGCTCCCGGCAATATCCACGGCGCCAGCTACTGGATTCCCGATATGGACAAGGTGCCCGAAGTTGTGGCCGAGCAGTTGAGGTTCGAAACGCCGACGCAGGAGGATATGTCTGCGAGCGTGGAGGTCCTCAACGGCTGCGGAATCGTCGGCGCCGCGGCGCAAGTTGCCGACAGGCTCAAGAGCGAGGGGTTTCGCGTGACCAGGCAGGGCAACGCGCCCGAGTTCAACTATGACCGCTGCCTCATCATCACGCGCAAAGGCACCACCGCAGGCGTCGTGCGAATTGCCAGACTGCTCAAGTGCGGCAATGTTCGAGAGGAAGCCAAAGCTGACGGAAAGCCGGACGTGACCATCATCGTCGGCAAGGACTACAACGCGGGAAACATGTAGCTGGTGTGCAACCGCCATATGCTCTTTTGAGATTTCGAGTGTGCACGACGGTCGGCCTTTGTGCCCGGTTCGATGCCAAGCGACGAGCAGCCGATCGCTGCCGGCCAAGATGCCGAAGCGGGGCTGACGCAGGGTGAGTGTGAAGCTGACAACAGAGCGAAAACTGGAAATAGCGCGCAGGCTGCTTGAGGAGAAGAAGGCGGAAGAGATCGAGGTCATCGATCTTCGGGAGCGCACCTTGATCGCCGACTACTTTATAATATGCAGCGGCACGTCCAACACGCACATTAAGGCCATTGCCGACGGGCTGCTGGTAGATGGCCGCAAAGAGGGACTGCGCAAGGAACACATGGAAGGCTACGCTCAGGCCCGATGGGTGCTGGTCGACTATGGCGACGTGGTTGTACACATTTTCGCTCGCGAGGAGCGCGAGTACTACGACATAGAGTCGCTCTGGAAAGCGACCGAGGCGAGCAGGGAATAGGCAAGAAGGGATTCCTCTGTGACCTCTCAGGATTTGGATCAAGCCGCCAAGAAAGCGGACTTCGATAGGCTGATGACGGCGGCGGGCGTTCACCGCCGGCGCGGAGACTACGCGCGCGCGACCGAATCCGTACGCCAGGCGCTCGCGATCTTTCCCGACGACCTCGATGCCCGCGAGTTCGCCGCCGATATGATCTTCGCTCACGGTGATGTCCGCAAAGCCCTGGAGCACTACAAGGCCATCCTGGAAATCGAGCCGGGCCGCGCGTCAGTCGAGGCGAAATACGCCAAGGCTGTCCTCGAACTCGCCGAGGCCGACCGACAGCGCGCACTCGTCCGGGAAATGCTCGAAAACCCCATGAAGCGGCCCCATGCGCCGCCCAGGAATCCTGCGATAGCCGCGATGCTTTCCATCGCGCCGGGATTCGGCCACGTCTACGTCGGCAGATATTTGACGGGTATAGTGCTGCTTGTAGGATGGGTGCTTGCGTGGATGCTCTTTGCCTTCACGCTGGACTCGTCCGCCGGCGTCTCGGCGGTGAACCGAATCACCACATCTGCTGCGGCTTTTGCGTGCCTGGCGTGCGCCATACACATCTATGCTATCATAAGCTCCGCGCGGGAGGCGGACAACACTAAGCGCGGGCGCGACCCCTCGGAGCCCGAGTAGAATGCGGCGCGCCGCGGTTGTCGTCGCGCTTCTTGCAGCAGTGGGCGGCCTCGTGTGGTGGCTTGCGGGGCCGAAGCCGGGCGAGTCGATGTTCGCCGGATGGAAACCGGGAGCAAGTGGCAAGATATGGTCGATCGCCGGCAGTGCGGACTCGGGTCGTTACGTTTTCGTCGATCCCTCCGGCGCATACCAACCCCGCTGCGACAGCTACTCTGTACGTTTCTATCTCTACGATTGCGATCGCCGGCGTATTCTCCGGCCTGCCTCGCGCGGCCTGTGCGATACACCCGATGTGACGCCCTTTTTCGTCTGGCCGGGAATCGCCGAGCTGGTGGTGGCCGTCGGCGACCGCGACTGCCGGGCATTCATCCACATGCGAAACACAAGTAGGATTCAGCGCCGCCTGAGTCTGTTTGTCGTAGCGGTTCCCTATCAAGTAACCGGCGCCCTGGGCGGCAGCGAAAACGTTACCTATGACGCGTCCTCGCGTGTCCTACTGATCGGGGGAAAGGTGCTTTTCTCGTGCGATGAACAGCCCGACGCACACGCCGCTTACGACGCGAGCACGGACGACGCCCCTTCGGACATCACGGGCTTTATCCGCCGCGGAGTGCTCCCGCGCTCGCACTCGGCTTATGGCGGACCGCGCAAGATAACGTCGGCCGCCGTGCGCTTCGATGTGGCGCTGCGGCCGAGCGGCACGTGGCAGACGAAGATCGCGTCGCCGACGACCTCCGTAGGGCTGGAGCGCTGGATCAACATGTATGCGCAAACCCCGGTGATGCTATCGGGTGGGCTTGGTAAGGTCGGGTTGAACGTCCCCGACAAGCGCTGCGAACGCTGCTTCGCGGCCTGCATCGGCTACCTGGCGCTGCTCAGGCGCGATGGCAATCCCGTCCCCGGGCCGACGAGGTATCGCGCGTTCTGGATTCGAGATTGCGCGTATATGACCGACGCGCTCTACTATTCCGGCCAGCAGGACCTGATCCCGCGAGCGCTCGCCACAATCCGCGCCATGCAGCTTCCAAACGGCGGGTTCCCGCCCAAGCTGGGTGCGAAGACGGATGACGAGCTGGACGCGCCCGGCGAGGCCATATACGCACTCGTGCAACACTATCGCCGGACCCGCGATGCCAAGTGGCTGCGGCGGCAGTGGCCGTGCATATACGCGGCGTGCAGATATATACGCGACATGCGACTGCACGGGCCGCCGGAATGCTTCGGGTCAAAAAGTCTCCTGAAGCCTCCCGGCTCGGGCATTCTGCCCGCTTCCGTGAGCGCGGAGGACCTTGGCGAGGACTTGCGGCAGCACTACTGGGACGATTTCTGGTGCGTCCGCGGACTGCGCGACGCGGCCTATGCAGCACGCGCGTTGGGCAGGGCCGACGATGCGCGGTGGATTTCGGCCGAGGCCGATTCGCTTATGGACGCGACTGTGTCGAGCATTCGCGAGACGACGGCGAAGCATTCGATAGGCTACATCCCCAACGGCCCGGACGAGGTGACGAGCTCCGCGATGGCGCGAGGCACGTCGTGTGCGCTATGGCCATGCGGCGTGCTCGATCCGGCCGACCACCTGACGCGCGCCTCGTTCGACACGTATTGGCGAAAGTGGATCGAGCCGTACGGGGGCGGGTTTGTGCACAAGGGTCACTACTGGCCTTACGCCGGGCTGGACCTTGCGCAGGGCTACCTGATGCTCGGTGAGCGCGAGAGGGCATGGAGGATACTCGATTGGACGCTCTCCCACGATCCCACTGACGGTTTCTACGCCTGGCCGGAAGGGATGTCCAGGCACGGTCTTGGCTTGGCGGAGGGGGACATGCCGCACGGCTGGATGTGCGCCGCGTATATCTCGCTTTTGCGCAATGTGCTGGTGCGCGAATCCGGCCCCGACCTCCTTCTGCTCTCCGGCGTGCCGAAGCACTGGTTGAGGCCGGGATCGGTGATTGAGATCGAGGGCTTTCCCACCGAGTTCGGACGCGTGAGCTATCGCGCCCAAGCCTTCGGAGGGGTGCTCAAACTGACGATCTCAGGCGCGAGACCGAATGGCTCGTACCGTGTCTGCCTGCCGGGCCGCGAGATCGTTCTACCGACCTACACCCGCACCGCGCATATCAGATTGCGGTGACGGACTCTCGCCCGCTTGTCCAGGGTGGCAGTCAGGTCTTGTTTGCATCTGCAGCGGAGGAAGAGCTGCGGCGGCGCCTCTTGGGCCGCTCGACCGGATGGTCGGTCTGTGCCAGTTCCTGCGATGGGTTTTCAGCGGACGGCGCATCGACGGGCGCATCGGATTGTGCGGATTCGGATGTCGACGTGCGCTTTCGACCGCGTCCGCCGCGTGTTCCGCGTCTGCGCTTCGCTGCCGGAGACTTTTCCGGCGGTGTCTGGGGTTCCTGCACCTCGCCTACTTCGGGCTGCGGCGCAACCTCCCCTGCCGGTATGGTAGGTTCGGCAATCTGCGGTTCGGCTTCCGTGGGCCGCTTGCGCCTGGTCCTGCCTCCGCGCGGCCGTCTCCTAGGCTTTGGGGTTTCCTCGGTCGGCTTGGGCGCCTCGGCGGACGGAATCTCCGGCTCGGATACGACCGGTTCTGCTTTTGCGACGCGCCGGGTCCGGCGGCGAGGCTCGATCGCAATTCCTTTGCGGCCGATACTTATGCCCTTGTCGAGGACTTCCACGTGCGGCATCAGCGCGGACGGCGACTCGTCGTATGTCGCGATCTTCTGCGGCTTGGGCTGTGTGACGCGGATGACGTGTTTGCCCTCGGAGAGCGTAACGAAACGCGAAGCCCAGCCCTTGCCATTCACCGTTACGGTCGACTCGATCGGCCCAGGAGGATAGACGTCCACCTTGAGGCCCTGCGGCACCTCGATGTCGATGTCGAGTCTGTTACGCGATACGCGCCAATCGACGGCCAACGGCCCCGTCTTTGTCTCGACGGTTGCTCGCGCCCACTTGAGGTCGGCGGGGTGGGGCGTCACGGCGAAGCGGTATACGCCGGGCACAGGCTTGATCCCCACGAACTCGGCGATCAGGTCACGCGTGGGACACACCGCCGACCCATGACACAGCGCGCCCTGCGTGTCGGCATCGAAGTCCTCCCACAGCGTGGCCGGCCCCCGATCCTCTGCTTTGGACTCGATCATACGTCCCCACTTGCGGCGTATGTAGTCGAGCGCCTCGGTGTGGCGCTCGGCGGAATAGAGCGACTCGAGGAAATACGATGCGAAATACGGTGTGCCAAGCTCGGGCAGGCTGCCGTTTGTGAGCAGCCGGAGTATGCCCGCCTTTTGGTACTGGTCGGCGATGTCGAACAGCGCGGCTAGGATGTTCGTCTGCCGGCTGAACTTTTCGACCAGCTTACCGTCAATACGGCACTCGGCATAGAGCCCGCGCTTCGGAACATACATAAGCTTGTTGATTGCGATCCTGAGCCGATTGGCCGTGTTATGATAGTCCTGCGCGTCTTCGTCGGCGCCGGCGATGCTTGCGAGCACCGCAGCGATCCGCAGCGCCTGATAATAGAAGCAGTTAAGCGAGGTCACCTCGCCTCGCCGCTCAAGGTCCGCACGATCGACGAGCAGCCGACCGGGAACCTCGGCGAGCATTCCGGAATCGCCCGTGAATCCCGAGAACCACTGCAACAGCCTGCGCACAGCCGGATACAACTCGCGCACCAATTCCGCGTCGTCGGAGAAAGCGTAGTAGTCCAGGATCGAGAACACCCACAGCAGGGCGAAATCCGGCGCTGCGGCCATGTCACCCGGCGGGTACACCCCGTGGATCGCACCCTCTGCGGTTTGTGCCGACGCGAGCTGCCGCAATCCCTGCGCGAGAAGCGCGGTGTCACCGAATACGTAGTACGCGGTGCGGGAGAGGATTCTGGCATCGCCCCACCATTGCCCCCTTTCGCGCCAAGGGCAGTCGATGAACGTGTCCTCCATGCAAAGCTGAGTCGTGTACACGCCCGCTTCCCAGACCTTGTTGATGAGCTTGTCGCTGCACTCGAAGCTGGCAGTCCGGCGGACCGGGTAGGTGGTCTGGTTTACGCGGACGTAGTCCACCGTCAGTGGTCGCGGGCACCGACGAAACTCGATCTGCGCATAACGGAACGCCCTCGGCTCGAAGCTCTGCCAGGCCAGTCGGCCCCGTTTGAGATAGATGCGGTCGGTATATCGGGTGTCGTGACGGTTCGGCTTGACTCGGCCCTCTTGCAGCAGCTCGCTGTAGCCTATGTCGATACAGCCGCCCGCGCCTGCCAGGCCGATCTCCACGTTGCCAAAAACCTCCCGCCCGAAGTCGAGGACGATCGTGACGCTCTTGTCGCCGCGCGGAGTGCGAACGAGTGCCTGACCTTCGTCGGAGAGCAGGGACTGCAGGTTCTTGACTTCGCCGGCGCGCAGGACTGTAAGGTCGGTATCCGCCATGATTGCGGGCATGCTCGCGGCTGGGGTCTCCCTGCCGACCTCCGCGCCGTTGTAGGCTCCCACTACGGCCTGCGGCGCGATCCGCTCCTCGCGCAGCAGCGGAATCTGCCTGGGTTTGAGCTCTCCCCAAGGCAGTGCAGGCGGAATGCCTACCACCTCTGCGTGTTCCCAGCCTCTCTCGCTGCATCGAAGCTGGTTCCAGTCATCGTGGGCCTCGGCCGCGTCGTAGACCTCCTGAAAACCGAGCCGATGGCTCATTCGCGCGCCTGATCCCGTCCATTCGATCGCACGCCGCGCCCTCCAGGTCTCGTCGGTGCCGAACGAAAGCCGTTCGCCATCGAAATCGAGCTCCACCACGCATATCAGGCCCGGTTTGCCGGCGCTGTAGGCGTAGGTATTCTCGCCGATATGGTGAACCAGGAACGCGACCACGTTCGGGCCGCGCACCAAAAGGGATGTGACATCATGGCTGTCTACGTAGCAGTGGCCTTCTGCGCTGCGAACGGGGCCTTTGCCGACGTAGCGCCCGTTGACGAACAGCTTGTAGCGGCTGTCGGCGCTTGCTTTGATGACTGCGGAGGCCGGCGTTCTATCCAGCGTGAACGTCTTGCGCGCATGGATGTATGAATTCGGGATGGGGTCGGGATTGGCGATCCATATCCACTTTCCGACGTCATCCTGACTGGACTTATGAAGCATACTCTATTATCTCAGAAAGCAAGCGCAAATGCCAACTTGCAATTGCCGCACGCCGGCTGTACCATTAGTCGTGATGGAAGCAACAGCGAAGACCGTCAAGCCGACCAACGCGCACGCTCGCAACGCAGCGCCCGTGCTCGAGCTGCACCTCTGCCGCGAGGTCTTCTATACGGGCAGGCGGCTGAGCGGGGTTGTGGTGCTTCGTTTGGCCAGGGCTGTTGACATACGGTCGCTGACAGTTTCGGTAACCGGCGACGAGAAGCCGGCAGGCGTATCGCTTGCCCGCGCGCTGCGGCGGGGCAGCGCGTTCTTCGATCGCGAACTGCTTCTGTCGGGCGCGCTTCAGCCAAGACTTACCTCGGACCGCGTATCGCTTCTGTGGAACTCGATGTTGGGCAGGTACAAGGGCCGAACGCTTGCGGCTGGTGAGCACACCTATCCGTTTTCAATATCCCTTCCTGCCTCGCTTCCTCCGAGCTACGAGGGTAGGGCAGGCAACATCGAGTATCGGGTGACGGCGAGGCTGCTGCTTGCCACCGGCAGGGCTATTCGGGTCTCGCGTGTGATTCCGGTGGTGTTCGTGCCGCGATTGCACCGGGGCAGGCCGGTAGCGGTTAGTTATCCTACCGCTGACGGCGCAGTCCACTCGACCGAGATCGAGATGAACATAGAACTGCCCGACCGCACGGTCGCGATGGGCGAGACCGTCCAGGGCCGGCTTTCGATTTACAATCCGCACGGTGTGACGATCCCGCGCATCACAGCTTCCCTGGACGTATGCGAATGGGTGAGGCTGGCTGTGGATAGGGAGATTCAAAGGGAGCGCGTGGATGTGACCGTCATCAAGCCGCGGGTCTGCGAGGCATCGCATATCGAGGCCGAGTTCTCGCTGCGAGTGCCCAAGAGCGCCCCGCCGAGCATCGAGGGCGCCGCCATTTCGGTCATCTGGCTGCTGAGACTCCTGCTCGACACCGATCCCCCGATCGAGTTCAAGAC